>Ga0208738_1000081_pt1 | contig 29933 bp, 35 predicted proteins | sample CryBogCBE21Jul09_FD_184561 | JGI IMG/M metagenome (GOLD analysis project Ga0208738, IMG submission 184561) | Freshwater microbial communities from Crystal Bog, Wisconsin, USA - CBE21Jul09 (SPAdes) | ecosystem: Environmental > Aquatic > Freshwater > Lake | place: Crystal Bog, Wisconsin, USA... | reverse complement strand
CTGACGGGTATGGGTTCAAGCGGTCGCATTCGTGTGCTTACGCACAATTAGTAGTAGTGCACATGAATTTATTACACGAATCAGGGAATACGTTTAACTAATGTAATACTTTTGCGCTTGCTACGGCGCTTACCAAGTTCACTCATACTACAGATTGGACCGTGAACTATGGTGAGGCTTTTGTTATTAAAGGTTCTAAGATAAACTTTAAACGGGTTCCAATCTTCTTTTAAAAACATGTTGATGGGTATTAATCTATTTGATTCCCACCACCAAGTATCACCTAATTCTAAGAATTTATCACGTAATTCAGGGTGTATGATTGATCCATAATCATATATAGTGGTGACAACATCATCACGGTTTTGCACTATTCCTACGTAATCTTGACCAGCATAGGAACAAACGGTGATGAACGGATGATTTTCTGTTAATCGTTTAAAAAATTCGTTTTGAATCATTTTTATTATACTATGGGTATTTATACCCATTTGTTTTCCCAATATAATATTTCTTATACTAAATATAGTATAGGAGCCAAATCGTGTACAGTACAATCGTCTATCAATATATACCAAGACAAATCGTTGTAGTTATTATTGGCAATTCACCAAGGAGATATCAAAACGTGTATAGTAAAACCTTAAAATTGCATAAGGGAGTTGATAATAAGTTACAATTCCAGTTCTTAAATCAAGAACAAAAACCCGTTGATATCACCGGGCAAGAGATAACCATGAGATTATTAAGTTACGATGGTAATATGATTCTGTATCAAACTACACTTACACCCACATTGGCATTAAACGGGATAGCAGAATTTTCAATCACAAATAGTGAACTTGCTATTATGGATAGTCAAAAATGCTACTATAGTCTTGAATTCCCGTCTGGTGGGTATGACTATCCTGTATATTTGGATAATAATGCCGGCGCTCGTGGTGTTGTTGATATTGTCGATAGTATTATTCCACAAAGATCGCATGCTGATATTATTACGATACCATCCTATCCTACATATTATGGTGCGGCCGTCACTTATCACAGTTCTATATATAGTACAAAAGATGCTCCTGTACTAACAATTCAAGTATATATGACTGGTTATACCGGTAGTATTACTGTTCAAGGTAGTACCGCTGGAACTACAGATTGGTATAGTGCGTTGAATTATTCTTACTCTAATGAGACATCTACTCAAGGATATGTATTGTTAGGTTATCATCCATATATTCGTTTGCAGTTCACCAGTACTGCAGGTAAAGTGGATACCATTTTAGTAAAATAATATCCGTCTTCATTGCTATTTGATACATAAAGTATTATAATAGTAAAATGTTTGACATATTATCATTAATACCCGGCAAGAAAAGACAAACATCTGCCGGTTGGTACAGTTTCAATGCAATATGCTGTTACCATAATGGCGGGCATCGTGCCGATACTAGATTCAGAGGTGGTATTAAAACTAATGGATCTAACGAATGGCTAATGCATTGTTTCAATTGTAACTTCAGTTGTGGGTTTAAATTAGGTAAACCCATAGAATATAGAACTAAGAAATTCTTAAGTTGGCTGGGTGTTGATAGTGTTCAAATACAACGATGGAACTTAGAAAGTCTTCAACATAAAGACTTATTAGATTTTAATTCTCCTACTAAAATTCACAGAATAAAATTTGAAGAAAAAGAATTACCTTTGGGTGAACTGCTTGATGAAAACAACGAATTACACAAAAAGTATGTAGATTATCTGCACATGAGGTGCATAGATATTAACAGTTATCCATTCATCGTAACGCCAGATGAAACAGGACGCAACAACAATAGAGTTGTAGTACCTTATACATATAAAAATAAAATTGTAGGACATACAAGTAGATTCTTGGATAACAAAACTCCAAAATACATAAATCACCAGCAGCCTGGATATGTTTTTAATATTGACGTTCAGCTCAATGATTGGAGTGTGTGCATAGTCACCGAAGGGATATTCGATGCATTGAGCATCGACGGGGTCGCATTAATGCATAATGATATTAGTGATGAGCAAAGTAAATTGCTTGCAACATTGAATAGACAAATCATATTTGTTCCTGATAGGGATGATTCAGGATTAAAATTAACTGACCGAGCCTTAGAGTTAGGTTATAGCGTTAGTTTACCTAAATGGGAAAAGGATATAAAAGATGTAAATGATGCAGTAGTAAGATATGGAAAACTGCCTACACTATTAAGTATATTGCAAAGTGCTACCAATAGTAAAATTAAAATAGAATTAAGGAAAAGACAAATTGTTAAAGGATTATAATATTGAAGTGCAGAAATATTTTCTGCGATTGATGGTTACAAATAGCGAGTTATACACTAGGGTTATGAACATTATGAACCCTGATAATTTTGAAAAGTCATTAAGGCCTGTCGCCGCTTTTATCAAAGAACATAGTGACAAATATAATGTTGTACCTGATCCAACGCAACTAAGTGCGGCAACTGGTATAAGTATAGAACCAATAACAGAAATGATTGATGGTCATAACGAATGGTTCTTGGATGAGTTTGAGGCATTTACACGTAGACAAGAATTAGAAAGAGCGATTCTTAAAAGTGCAGACTTATTGGAGAAAGGTGAGTATGATCCAGTTGAGAAACTAATTAAAGATGCAGTACAGATTAGTTTGCAACGTGATATGGGTATGGATTATTTTGCTGATCCCAGGGGGAGGCTTATGCAACTTAAAAGCAACAACGGACAAAATAGTACAGGATGGCCTTCAATGGATAGAAAGCTCTATGGAGGATTTAACAGAGGAGAACTACAAATCTTTGCGGGAGGCTCTGGGTCCGGAAAATCTTTATTCATGCAAAACTTGGCAGTCAACTGGAGTCAAGCGGGATTGAATGGTGTTTATGTATCATTAGAGTTGAGTGAGGGGCTTTGTTCAATGCGTATTGATAGTATGATGACTGATACAAGTAGTAGAGAAATCTTTAAAGACATTGATAATGTTGAGATGAAGGTAAAGATGATACAAAAGAAAGCTGGTATGTTACGTATTAAGTATATGCCAGCACAAAGCACAGTCAACGACATTCGTGCATATTGCAAAGAACTAGAAATTCAAACAAAGAAGAAAGTTGACTTTTTGTGTATTGATTATTTGGACTTAATTATGCCAGTTAGTGCAAAAGTCAGTCCAAGCGATTTATTCGTCAAAGACAAGTATGTTTCAGAGGAATTAAGAAATTTAGCAAAAGAATTAAATGTGTTATTCGTAACTGCTAGTCAATTAAATAGGTCTGCGGTTGAAGAAATTGAGTTTGATCATAGTCACATTAGTGGTGGTATATCTAAAATTAATACTGCGGATAATGTATTTGGTATATTTACAAGCAGAAGTATGAGGGAGCGTGGTCAATATCAGTTACAATTGATGAAAACACGTAGTAGTTCTGGGGTAGGTCAAAAGATTGAATTAGCATTTGACGTAGAAACCTTAAGAATTACTGACCCTGACCCAGATGGCTATGGGGAACAACAAGAAAATAGACAATCTCAGCCCAGTCCAAGTGATATTATGAGTAGATTAAAGCCACAAAGTAATGTCACAACCGTAAATGAGGGTGTTCACACAGAAATAGAACCTGTAAATAAGCACATTCAAGCAGATGTAGGTAGCTCAAAACTTAAAGCAATGCTCAACAATCTGAAAAGATGATAAATACTAATAGGATATCTATATCATGCAAAAGAAAACTCGCAGTTTACTAGAGGAATTAGAGGCTATTGGAAATAATCGTGATACTAAACATATCATTGAGAGCCGTGCCCATAACATAATTACCAGTGCAATTAATCTTTTAGAAATGATTAACAAGCATTATGATACTGAGAAAGCTCAAATATTAGAGCGTAAATTGTTAAGTGCAATCAAAGCGAGAGATCAGGATAGATTTTCCAAAAGTATTAGGAAAAAAAATGAAAATCAATGAAGTTGTGCTTACTGAAGGTGTGTGGGACGATATTAAAAATACCACTAGTAATGTAAAAGGTATAGTCTCCAAAGCAGGAAATAATGCAAAACGATTCGTGCCTACCGCAAGTCAACTTAGAACTACTACAAAAAAACTTGGAGCCACAGCAAAACAATTTGGAACTTCGGCAGCCAATGTTGCATCTAATGCAGCCGGTCGGGTAGGCGACGCAGCCGCTAAAGCACATTACACATTGACAGGTAAAGCAGGAGTAGGTAAAAATCTTGCAACACAACAATATTTTGTCAAAGATTTTATTGGTAAAATGCGTTCCGAATTAGCCGCATCTAGACAATCTGGGGTTAAACCAAACACAAATGCCATTATAATGTCATTGGCGTCTAGTCAGGGATGGGATATAGCAAATAGCCCATACAAAGCACAAGTTCAAACTGCAATAAAAAATGTAGATACTACTAACTTCGGTGGCACTGCGGTTAAACAATTAGGTGCTTTGTTGTACCAAGTAGCTACTGCTAATGTTGCTACAAATACACAAGCAGGCGCAGGCACACAAGCGGGTTCTGGAGTTGCATCTGCAGGAGGCCAATATAAAAATCCATTGGCAAATACTATTCTTCAACATAGTAATGATCCAAAAGCACTTCAAGCTACAGTATTCCAATCACTTGGTGTTTTGAGAAAAACTAATCCAACCAAGTACAGTGCAATTGTTTCACAATTGAAAAAATTACCAACTACATAATGAACTCAATTAGAGATTTAGTCGTTAAACTTGAAAGTCTAAATGAAACTGTTATCAAAGAAGATAAAGGTCATTTAGACCATCCTGAGGATTCTATATTCATAGGTGGAAGTAAGTACGCCAAAGCAGCAGTTAATGCTATGGTAACAACAGTACAAAATCCTGACGTAGTTACAATTAAATGGGACGGGTATCCAGCATTAATATTTGGTCGTGGACCAAATGGTAAATTTGCAGTTATGGATAAACATATGTTCAATAAAAAAGACGGTGCCGGAAGAATGGCATATAGTCCTGAACTGTTTCAAAAGTATGATTTAGAGCGTGGGGTAGATCGTTCTGGGTTACATGAAATATTAAAGCATATATGGAAAAGTTTAAGTAGTGAAGATCAGGGCTCAGGATATTATTGGGGTGATTTATTATTCAGCCAACCCTTACAAGACGAAAATGGTTTATTTAAATTCCGTGCAAATCCAAATGGAATTACATATACAGTAGATACTAAAAGCGAAATAGGTATGTTACTCAAGGATAAAATTGCCGGAATAGCAGTACATCAATACATTAGACCTACTGCATTATCAACAGATGAGGCTACTAGTTTAAATGGTAGCATAGGACAATTGAAAAACAATAGTAATGTTGCAATTGTCCCTAGTAAGATGCCAGTAGCACCTAAATTAAAATATAGTGAGCAACAAAGAACTAAAGCGTTGCAACTAATAGACCAGTATGGTCCTGCAGTTGATCAATTATTGGTAGCCCCTGCAGGATGTAAAAGCTACCTTAATAGTAATTTGTTTACATCGTTTATCAATAAAAAAGTACGTGAAGGTAATTTTCAAAATCTATTGAAAGATTTTATGGCATTTGCATCTAGTAAACAAATTACTGATACAGTAAGAAATAAGATGTTCGGGTACAAAGATCCTGCTACAAATAAGAAAGTTCCAGGACATTTTGAAGTCAATAAGCAGGGATTAATAGGCGCATTTATGATTTGGAGCGCTATCTATAACATGAAATCCCCCATTGTCAAACAACTTGACAAAGCAAGTAAAAATAGCCCAGTTAAAGGATATTTAGAAGACGGTACTCAAACTCAAGAGGGTTATGTAGCCAATGGGTTCAAATTCGTAGATAGAATGGGCTTCAGCCGTCAAAATCTCTTGGGACGTTGACCAAAACCGACATTTTTTTGTGCCAGGCATAAATATATGTATGAGGTCTATATGAACTCAAATTTTTAAAGGAAACATATCATGACATATTTTACAAGATCACACGGTGACTTTCAACCAGTATCAAACATGGACGCAGGTTCATATGCAGTTGGTTCAGTTAATGCATCAACTTCAGCAGCTACAGTTCAACCACAAGGTCCAAAATTAGAATTCTTCACTATCACATTGGCTAACTTAGCTACTGACGGTTCAGTATTGAAAGCAACTATTGATGCTATTCAACAATTGGCTACAGTTTACATGTACGAAGTAACAGACACAACAACAGATACACTAGCAGTTGCAGTTTATCCAGTTGGTGCTTGGACAACAGGTACATTGAATACTGCTACTGGTGGCTCAACAGCTTACTCAGCAACATTCACAAACTAATTTAAACATTAGTTTATCAAAAAACCCGAGAATTTCTCGGGTTTTTTTTCCTTTATAAATACTGTATGAGAATTCGTTGCTATACATTATTTGATATTACCAAGACAGGGATTGTTAATCGTAAATCTCCTATTAATGGTAGTCCAGATAAATTAGCCGAATGGGAACGTAAAAGAAATACACAATGTAATTTAGATACAATAGTCCAAATCATATCTTTGCGTAGTCAGCCTGAAAATATATCAACTCCTGCACAACACGAAGGTTCAATTAATGAGTTTGGATTCATGTTTATAGAAGAAGAAATATCTAATCATTGGTCTTTTGAATTTGATATTATACATAAGAGTGTATTTGATGATGGGGTCAACCCTTTGGGATATTTGTACAATGATTGTGATACAGTTCCTATGATTAAAGTTGATACAGAATGGTTTAAACTTCCGAATTTTTTAGATACAACCCCTGAATTGAGAAATATATATTTTGAGGTAATAACCAATGAAGAAGATGAATGAAAAAGAAATGTTTAAGATTTTTAAACGGTTACTAGATAAAGAAGAAATCAGCAAAATATTTAATGATATTATTGTACAATATCCTACAGGTGAATATGAACTATATGGAAAATACAGTATAATCAGTTCAGATGGTTACTATATAGCCAGTAAGCATTATACACATACTTCTAAAAAATTTAACTCATTAAAAAACGCAGTAATTTGGACTACCCTAGATAGATGCAATCAAATTACAGAATCTATACGTCTTTTGGAACTAGATTTATTACTAGCAAGTACATTAGAGCATATCAAACTACACGAAAAAAACTATAAAAATGCTAAAAATTTTGAAGTTCTTACTTTAGCTGACACAAAATTACAAGAAGAAAGAGTAAGAAAAGCTAGGATTATGGTTGAGTTAGACCATTATGCTAACATGACCAGTAGATGGCAGCACAAGCAGTTCAACAACTTAAGTGCAAAATAATTTATATAATGATAAATACTTTATAAGTATTTTGGGAAAAACCATATGAAACTAACAGAATTTAACATGAAACCATCTTTAGTCGCTAAAAAAGCTCTAAAGGAAAACTTTAACACAAATATCAATCTTGATAATTTGAGTCTATATGAGACATCTAAAATGTTGCGTAAAGTTAAAGGATTGATGGCTGAAATGAAAGCATCAGACAATGCATTTACTAGCGAACAAAATCCTTCATATATGAAGTTAATGTTCATGGAACAAGCATTGAATCATCATTACGGTGATTTGAAAACTCAACCTATGTACAATCAACGTATTGTTGTAGAGAATGAAGAAGTTGAAAAATCTCAAGTTGTTTTAGCAGCTAATGAGATGATTGACGAAATGCAAAAAATGATTGAGAACGTTTCTGACATGTTGGTTAAAGAATTACCAGCAGTTGTTGACGGAGTTAATGCTGAAATTGGTACTAACGAAGGTGAACAATTTAATAGTCAAGTAAGCGAAGCATTAACACAATTGCAAGCAGCATTGACATCATCTAAATCAGGATTACAAAGTGCATTAGGTGTAATCACTGGTCAAGGCGGTGGTTTTGAAGGTGGAATGATGGGCGGTGCAGAAGAGCCTGAAATGGGTGCTGATGACTTAGGTTTAGGTGATGAAGAAACTCCTGATCTAGGTGATGAAGGTCCTGAACTACCAGAAGAGCCAGAAGAAGAGCCAGTGCCAAACGTAGGTCGTTCAACTCGTTAATATATGAGACTCTTTGAGTTTGTTGAAGATAACCCTCTACGTGTTAAGTTGACTGCGGTTGCCAGTGAACTTGAAGATGATTTTAAGGATAGTGGTAAGACATTACCACTAGATGAGTTCTTAGATATTCTACGTAACGAGGGTGTTCAAATTGATAAAAGTGACATATATGATGTCATTAAAAAAGAACCTTTAGTCAATATCATTGATAGCATTGAGCAAGGTAATGTTATCTTTAAGGGTCAAGTAGATGATAATGGTGAGTCTGAACCAACCGACAACGAACAAACCCTACAAAAAATGGCTAGTAAACAACTATCCAAATAACTTGCACACAGTATAAAAAAGTATTATAATACTTTGATGTACAATCCAAACAAATATAATTATCAACCCATGCAACGGGTAGAAGTCGATGGTAAGCGTAGATATCTTACTCCCGACGGTGAAAAGCTCCCAAGCGTTACTACAGTATTAGACGCAACTAAATCAGAAGAAAGCAAACAAGCACTTGCTAACTGGCGTAAAAGAGTTGGTACAGTTCAAGCACAAGCAATTACAACTGAAGCAGCAGGTCGTGGAACACGAATGCATAAATGGCTTGAGAATTATGTAAAGACAGGATACACAGGAGACCCAGGTAGCAATCCATACAGTATTCAAAGTCATATGATGGCACAAAGTATTATAAAACAAGGTATGAACAAATGTACTGAGTTTTGGGGTACTGAGGTTGCATTATACTTTCCTAAAATATATGCAGGCACTACAGACTTATGTGGTGTGCATGATGGTAGTGATGCTATTATGGATCACAAACAAACAAATAAACCTAAAAAGCGTGAATGGATTGATGATTACTTTGTTCAATTAGCGGCTTATGCTAATGCACATAATGAAGTACATGGCACAAAAATACGCAAAGGCGTTATTTTTATGTGTGATCCCACAGGATTATATCAAGAATTTATTATAGAGGGTAATGAATTTGAAAAGTACTCTAATATGTGGTTTACTAGACTAGAACAGTACTACTCAAAGTTCCTTTAGAACGTGATAAATAGTATAATCTACTAAAGGTTATACTATGGCGATAGTCCAGATTTCAAAAATTCAGCACAGAACAGGTGCAAACATTGATTTACCACAACTTGACATTGGGGAAATCGGTTTTGCTACTGATACTAAATTAGCATACATTGGTAATGATCCATTAATAGATCCTCCACAAGGGATTTCTCCTTCTGTTACTCAAATATACACAAATAGTGCTAACTGTAAAATTAATGCTAGTCAATTAACAGGTGTTTTTGACACTTCTATTGGTAATATAAAAATTGAAGGTGGATATAATGGATATGTCCTACAAACTGATGGTGCTGGTAATTTAAGTTGGACTGCACAGACCGGTGGTGGTGGAGGTGGCGGATCAGTTGCTGGTAGCAATACTCAAGTTCAATTTGCAAACGCAGGATATTTTGGTGGATCACCAGGATTCACATATGATTATACAACACAAAACTTATATGTAGGTGGTAATATATCTACTGCTGAATTAACAAGCACTGGTAACATTACTGGTGCAAATGCTAATTTAGGTAATTTAGTAACTGCTAATTACTTCAGTGGTTCAGGTGCAAATTTATTTGCAATACCAGCAAGTAATGTTGTGGGGCAAGTCGGTAATTCAGCATTGGCTGCTACTGTGTACTCTAGTGCACAGCCAAATATTACTAGTGTGGGGTCACTAGTTGGGTTAACAGTTAGTAATTCTGCAGGTAGTATTAATTTTGTTAATACTGCCAATGTTAATTTAGGGTCTGTTAGTAATTTACACATTAGCGGCGGATTACAAAATTATGTTTTATCTACTGATGGTTATGGTAACCTTGCTTGGATACAACCGCCTAGTACTAGTTCTGGTGGAACACCCGGTGGTTTAAACTCACAAATTCAATTTAACAAGCTAGGTGTGTTTGGTGGTGATTCGTCACTTACATTTGATTCGGCATCTAAAGTATTATCAGTTACTAATGGCATCTCAACGGGCAATTTAACAGGCGTATTAACTACTGCCGCTCAACCCAATGTCACTAGTCTTGGTACATTAACTGCATTGAATACTACAGGAAATGTTACTGGTAATTATATCATAGGCAATGGTAGTCACTTAAGTTACATCGCTGGTGCTAATGTTACCGGCTTTGTAGCAAATGCAAATGTAGCAAACTCAGTTCTTTCAATAGCAGGTGCTAATGTTACTGGGCAAGTTGCTAATGCATTGATTGCAGGCACAGTTTATACTCCTGGGCAACCTGCTATTACATCAGTTGGTACACTAACTTCATTAAATGTCAGTGGCAATATTACAACCAGTGGTTATTTTGTAGGTGATGGAAGTCATTTAACAAACTTACCACCAGCCACAGTATCTAGTATTTCTGGATCTGCCGTATCGGGACCAGTTGCAAGTGCTACACATGCATCAAGTGCTGATAGCGCATCAAGTTCAACATTAGCAGTTACTGTAAGCGGTAATGTGCAAGCTAACATTACTTCAGTTGGTACATTGTCTACTTTAACAGTAAGCGGTGCTATTGGTATAGGTGGAGCTGTTACTGCCGGTAGTAGTATTACTGCTGTAGGTGACATTACTGCTTTTTATAATTCATCTGATATTAGATTAAAAGAAAATCTTGTACCTATTGACAATGCATTAGATAAAGTATTAGAACTTGCAGGTTATTATTATAACTATAAAGGTAAAAATGATAAATTGGTTGGTGTATTAGCCGGCGATGTACTAAAAGTACTACCACAAGCAACATATCAGTTTACTCCGCCTGGTGTACCTGAAAACAAAGAAGATCCTTACTTAGCAGTAAGATATGAATTATTAGTTCCTTTACTAATCGAGGCAGTTAAAACTCTGAGCGATCAAGTTAACGAATTAAAAGCGTCTAATAAATAGTACCTTTGTAGATAAATACTAACAGTTCTACTCTTAATTGAAAAGAGTTTATGCAGTAAACCCACTGCGTAGGCCCTAGAACGGTCACATTACAAAGGAGAAAACAAATGGGACGTGCTCTACCAAAGAGATTTTTCGGAAACGTAAACACCAACGATACTGGTGATAATAGAGATACAGATACAAATAGTTCACATGAAGGTATCGGTGGTCAAGGTGTTACTGGTTTCGCTGCTAGTAACGGTGGTAACTACATTAATCGTTTACCTACAATTGCAACATTTTCAGCACCAACTTTGCCTGGTGGACAACAAGCAACAGGTGTAGTTCACAGTAACGCACAAAATGCTAGTCCAAATGCAAAAGGTACTGGATATCAAATTGGTGATATTTTAACCGATGCTAATGGTTCAACATGGCGTGTAACTAAACTACGTGTTATTAGTGCGTCAATGAATACATCTGGTAGTAATACTAATTGGGATGGTACTGAGTGGATTGTTTGGGATCAGTTTATTAACAGTCACTGGACAAGTCCTACTATTCTTAAAGGTATAACTACAGACGGTTCAGGCCATCATTTGACAGGTTACAATGCTGGTGCAAGTGTATACGGTGTATGGGATGGTACTGATGGTACACATGCCCCTACTACTGCTCAAGCTATTGTAGGTGGACCTAACTCACCAAGCTCAACACCAAATTATAATACACGCGGTAATGGAGACTATAATGGCTCTGGTTCTGGTGATAATAATGGTGCAGGAGGTTCAGTTACATTTACATACGGTGTAGAAGCTGTAACTTTAGTAAGTTCAATTGACTATGCGTATGGTACAACATATCAATATGGTGCAAGTAATACAACTACAGATAGTGGATCTGGTACAGGTGCTAAACTTGATGTAGGTTTTTGTATTAGTTATCTACAAGTTACTGATCCTGGTTCTGGCTATATTGGTACAGAAACAATTGCATTCACAACTGCACCAAACGGTGGTGAAATTCTTGCAGTTGGTACATTGACATATACAACTGATGATAGTACACCGTATGATGCTGAAGCATTCCCTGCAATTATTGCTTATGCTTATGTATCAACTGCAAATCAAATTGCTGACATTAATAAGCAAGAAAGCACTCGTCAATACAAGGTAACTACTGCTGAAGGTACTGGCAAGTGTGTACTTAAAGCAGGTACACCAAATGCAATAGGTGAGATGAGTATTAATGCTACTGATAGTGCAGGTGGAACATATTGGGTTACTAAACTAACTCACAATTTGGTAACATTAACACCAAATACAGGTTCACAATTTGCAGACGGTACTCGTACACAATGGGTATTAGATACAGCTGTTAGTGGTGTATCAGTTAAATTAGATAACGCTTAAGGAACAGAATCATGGGAAGACCTCTTAAAATCGCAAAATACAATAGTGATACATCTCAGTTAATAGATACTGGATATCCTAATGACGGTACAATTAATAATACATTCAGTGATGTAGAACCAGGCGTTGTTGGTGGTAGTAATACTACTTCTCCGCATGATAGTTTGTTAGTTCAAGCTAGAGTAAAGATTGGTTCTAATAGTGAAGCTAATGGTTATATTTTACGTCAAAAAGCCAAACATAAATTTTTAGTAACAGATGGTACAAACACCGGTGTTTGTACTTTAGCTGATTCTAATAATTCAAGTTTAGCTAATGATACTATGACTATTACAGTTACTAAACATGATTCAACTACAGTAAGATTGCAATCAATCACAAATAAGTGGGGATCAGATTTTGATGGAGTAAAATATATTTTATCATTCAATCAGAATAGTACTACAATCACAGGTACAACTGCACAAGAAGTATCAGTTAATAACTGGTGTTAATTTTAAATTAACAATAAAAAAGCGCCCTAGGGCGCTTTTTTTATGAGGTTTTGTAATTTAGTTTGTACAACATCAAAGTTTACTGTATTGAATAGTCCGGGATGCAATGGTTTTGGATAGTGTTTGCTATCTACCCAACAATACCCTACGTGTTCATTGTTTAATGCAGGCATGAATTCATTTTCTATCTTACAAAAGAATGTATGATACGTGAATTGATTGTTGACAAATTTTTGAATTGGAATGAGTTTGGCTTGCTCAGGGAAGAATGCAATTTCTTCTATACACTCACGTTTAACACCTTCAAACAATGTTTCACCTTCATCTATTTTTCCACCTGGAATGCCCCAGTTACCAATGTTCTTAGAATCATTGCGTAGTAAAAATAAAAATCTTTGTGTGTCATTGGCGTAAAAGAATACGCCACCCGAATTATTCTTCATAGTATGATTTATCTATTATGAAGTTGACCATTAAATTACTATATTATAATCACCTTGGTCATACCATCCTTCGAAGGATTTTGTCCAAATGCCTTCGGCAAATCTATATTGTACACCTGATGTAATGTTAGTAACATACTCTACATTAGGTGCATTTACGCTATCAAAATCAACAGACCATTGACCTGTCGTTGCACTATATTGAATGATATCATTTGCATTTGCAACAACACCTCCCCAAACACTATAGCTTAAAACTGAATTAGTATTACTACCAATTGGTTCAACAATCAAATAACGTTGACCATCAGCTACAGCAGGTAAGCCTTGACTAGGACCTTTTGCTTGAGGATTGATAATACTATCAACTGCTTGTAATGTGTTTTGTGGTAATGTATCAACGTCAATATTATAAATTAATAATCTATCATCAGTAGGATTAAATGCAATAGTACCCACAATGTCACTGGTCATGTAAGGATTTTGTAACCATATTTGACTGATACCTGGACGGACAGTACCGTATACATTTAGTACACTAGACCAATAGAGTTGATCATCTGGGTTAGGTGGTAAATCAATTTGTTTATTATCGGGATTGAACGGTTGGTCTGCTCTGATAATTTGTAATGTATTGCCTATCAACAATATTTTATATCCATATGGTGTGATTTTCTCACGTGTGCCTAATAACAATGCATCATCTTGCATATCAGTAAGCGCATTGCCTTGAAATATGCTAGCAATAATTTTATGAATAATACCAAGTTTCTTGATTTTACTTGGGCTACTAATCCATATAGGCATATAGAATTTCCATGACATTACGTCAATGGGATTAGCACTACCAGTTGGTATACTACGGCTACTAAATGTTAATCCATCTTGGTATACTACGCTTAAACTTGTCCAATCAATAAAATTATCAGTGCTTTGAATTTCCATACTAGGATTAAACAATACACCTAATTGTTCCAATAATTCTAATTTTTGATTATAGTTAGTTGTCCAAAAGTCCACAGTAATTCTCAATGTGTAAGGTACTGGCATAATACGTTCTACTGTAAATGCTTGCCCTTGTGTAGGTTGTGTTGTACCGGTCACTGGATCATATGAACGTTGTCTTACATTCAGTTTATCTAAAAAGTATGGATCTTGTGTGCGTTGTTGGTCATACTCTACACCAGTGATATAATAAGTTATCATAGGCGCACTTGGTAAACTACTTGGACTATTATTGGCTTGTTGTGCAGCAACCATTCTACTTGTGTCACCATACTGAATTGGTACACGTACAATGATATCATTACCTGCCGGGTCTTTACCTTTGGTAACATTCCAGTCACTGAACACCCGGGCGAATTGAATAAGGAATCTCCTTATTTGTGAATCATAAAAGTAATTTGCCAATTTATTTCCTTAGTTATAGTTATTTAGTGTTTATGAAATCTACCAAATACAGGTAAGGTAACTTCTTTGTTGCATACATCACACCATTTTTTTATTTTGTTGGGGTCAATTCTACTAGAACTATTGAACGGATGTTTTTTATTTTCTAACATTTTTTTATGTATCTCTTAATCTACATTAATCTTAAGTATGCTTGAAAGTGATTGTACTTCTGGTATCGTAGTACCATTTGTAAGAGTTGTGACATTGCTATTATTAATGAATGAACCCAATTGAGTTTGATTTTGATTTAGTCCACCTGAAACTCTGTTATTGACGCTTATCTTGACCCATAATGAACCATCCCAACGGAACATCACTTGCGGTAAGTAATCCAATCGTAAGAAGTAATCACCTGTGGCCGGATTAGAAGGGAATGCAATACCAGACTTGAAGGGTAAACCATTAGGTGCAGTACCATCACCTACTAAATAACCATCCGTATAACCATATCCTCTAGGAGATGTTCTAACAATGAATGTAAATCTAGGGTCTTCGTCCGCTCTAAAGTCCATTATGTTTGTATCAACAATTAACGCCTGATTAAAAGAAGGTAAACTAGGATCTTGCCCTGCATCTGAGTATGTATTGTCACTTGTACCATACGGTGCAGTGATAGAAGAAAGCGCATGCGCTGAAATAACAAAATCACCTTCTACTTGACCCGAACCAGTATCAGTTCTTTCAGGCGCAAGTTGAACAATAGATAAACTCACTCTAACTAATTCATTTAATAATTCACGTGAACCTATAGGTAAATCTTGAATTCCGACCAGTGCCGCAGGACCAATTCGTATAAAAGGACTTGGACCTAATGTTACAACAGTACCTGTTGGTACAGGCGCGCCCTTTACAACAGTCAAATTAGCAGGGGGTGCAGGTTTGCCTGCAGTATCAGTGGGTGCCAAATACAATTGACTTCTATCGTAACCCAATTTAGGTACAATTCTAGCGGCTTCTGATATCATTGCATCATTAACTTGAATATTTTGATTGTAGCGACCAATAATATCTTTGAGACTGTCAGCAGTATCTAGCGCCCAATATGGTGTATTCACTACATATTGACCTGTTGCTGGATCAAGAATTGTACAAGGTGTCCCCACTGGTACATTTTGTTGTGCAACATAATTTGTGTTACCATAACTAACAACATAGCCTGGTACATATGTAGCAGTCTTGCTCCAGTCTCCCAAATAATTATCTGTGCTTGTTGGTGTTTTAAGAATGTTACTAAACTCCTGACTATCTACTAATGGTTCACATTTGATACGCCATAGATGTGGGTACCAAGTTTGACTAAAACCCTCACTAGCAAAGTTACCATCAGTAACTTGATAATATCTACGTAGGCTAGTCGGAATAGTTTCATTCAACGGGTGATAATCTGTTAGGTGAGGTAATTCAAGCACATCACCAACCATTAACTTACGCCCGATCAATTCAATCATTGTGTTATAATGTATTGTTATGAAGATGATATCGTTGTTTAAAAATAATCCAAATTGACTCAAATCAAAGTCTAGATTTTGTACATTATAGTGACCACGTATACGATAGATATTATCATCATATTGGCGATCACGATTTTCTAGAAATAATAAGTCTTGTATATTAGTAGGATCTAAACTAGATCGTTGTGGTATAGACAAGCTAGCAGTTGGGCCACTATCAGCTATGCCTACATATTTATGAATGTATAAATCCGTAGCACCTACTTCCAACATTTCCGCAATTGTTCTATCAAAGAATCGGTAGTCGTTACTTTTTTCTGATCTATATAGTGAGAGTTTTGGCATTATTTAATCCAATTTATGTAGTATTTATCAAGGAATTTTGAACTATGAGATATCCAAAATTTTGACATTAAATAAAGATTGTGTTATAATTACACATTATCGTTAAATAGGAGTAGATATGGCGACAAGAAAACCCAAAAATACAGACGATCATTTGGTCAAAGCATTAGATCCTAGAGATGCTGATACTAAGTACATGGGTGAGGAACCTTTTTTCGCACTACAACCTGACGCAGAAGGTAGAACTTTAGCATTAACTAGAAGTTTTACATGGTACAATCGTTTTTATGGTAAGAAAGATGCTAAAGAGTTATTATGTCTTTATTTAGAACATCATAACCGTGAAGTTGAAGCCAAATACATTCGTAAAGTACATGAAAATGAAATGCTAATGACATTGTGTTGGTTGGCACGTATGAATATGCGCGGATTAGAATTATCTGAGTATGAAAATCTGACATTAGAAAATGAAATTTCTAGATTGAGTAAACTTGTACACAAGCCCGAAGTTGTTGAAAAAGAAAAAGATATTAACAAACCTACAATTCAAGACTATTTGCGTGAAAAGGCTCGTGATGCCGCAGGTGAATTAGAAGGTGCTTTTGATGAATTTTTTACTACAGGTAAAACATCTACGAAAACAGTAGATATTGTTGCGAAATTAAATGTTACACCTCAACACATTCCTTTGATTGTTGATGTATGGAAGAAAAAACAAATTGAGTTTGAAACACTTAATGAGACTGATGACAAAGAACTTAAAGAGGCTTATGGTAATTTAGGTAAGATTCAGTTGCGTAACATTCTTAAGTACATTGAACAAGTATTGGGTGACTTGAACAGTTATATTAGTATTAAGAAAGCAAGCAAAGCTCCTCGTAAAAAGAAAGCAATACCTGTTGAAAAGATTGTAAGTAAACTCAAGTATTTGAAAGAATTCAAAGATGTAACTACAAAGCTTGATTTGACAAGTGTACATCCAACTAAGTTACACGGTGCAAGTGAGGCATGGGTTTATGATACTGCAAAACGTAAATTGCATCACTATATTGCTGATGATTATTCTAAGACTTTTACAGTTAAAGGTAACACAATTCTAGGTTTTGATACTGCTACAAGTGAAATCAAAACACTTAGAAAACCCGGTGAACAACTTAAAGAGGTAATGGGAAGTAAGCCTGCGGCTCGTAAGTTTTTCAAAGATATTAAAGCTACCCCGACAGTACCGACAGGTAGATTCAATGAAAATCTAATTATATTGAAAGCATTCTAATGACTGACATTGAAAAACGAATGCATGAGCTGATGGTTCCAATAGATAATTGTATTCAACTAACCGATGATGAAAATGAACTATTGATGTTAGCCTGTGCAATGTTACAAAGAACACGTGAAATTTTTGATGACACTATAGGTGAAAGAGGAAGAAAACAAATGTTTAAGGAAATGATATGAATATTGATTTAGAAAAATATAGTAAGTTTGTAGAGGCAGTTACCTCAAGGGAAAGTAACAATTATGATTATCTAGCACCTAGAATTAATGAGTTGCGCAACGGTGATCCTAATATCAATCCTAGTCTATTGTTGACTGCATGTCTAGGTATGGCAGCCGAAGCAGGTGAGTTTATTGAGATTCCTAAAAAGATTTTCTTTCAAGGAAAACCCCTAACTGATGAAAATATCTTTCACATGAAACGTGAGTTAGGTGATATCATGTGGTACTGGGTTAATGCATGCAGGGCACTTGATCTAGACCCTAACGAAGTCATTGCTGAAAACGTGAAGAAGTTAGAATCACGCTATCCCGGCGGTTCGTTTGATCCTTATTATAGTGAAAATCGCCAAGACGGTGATCTTTGATACTTGAGTATTCTCCAGATAAATACAATATCTGGAGAATCACATGGCAGTTGTAAAATTAGACGAACTTAAAGAACAATTATTTCAAGGCTTACGCTATCGTTTAGGTGAGGGTATTATTGACCTAGAATTGGATCCTCCTCACTTTGAAGCCGCATACAATTACGCACTAAAAATATACCGCCAACGTGCACAAAACGCCACTGTAGAATCTTATACATTATTAACACTACAATCTTATGTTGATACGTACACACTTCCCAGCGAGTTTATCAATGTACGACAAGTATTTCGTAGAACAATTGGTCTAGAAACAGGTCCAAGTTCAAGTTCATTCGATCCATTCAGTAGTGCTATTCTTAACACGTATCTATTAAATTATAATTATGCAGGTGGTTTAGCAACATATGATTTTTATGCAGGTTATATTGAATTAGCTGCACGTATGTTTGGTGGATATGTTGTTTACACATTTAATCCAGTGACTAAAGAAATTCGCTTAGTAAGAACTATTAAAGGTGATGGAGAACAAATTTTGATATGGGCGGACACTCAAAGACCTGAAGCAGAATTGTTACAAGATCCAGGTGCCGGCGTTTGGATAGGTGATTTCACGTTAGCTACATTAAAACTAACGTTAGGTGAAGCACGTGAAAAATTTGGATCAATTGTTGGTCCCGGTGGCGGCACAAGCTTAAACGGTACTGCATTAAAAGCAGAAGGTCTAGCCCAACAGAAAGATTTACTAGAAGACCTCAAACGTTATGTTGATTACTCCGCTCCCTTAACGTGGATTCAAGGCTAACATGAAGATCAGAGAGTTACTAGAAGATAGGGATCCAAAATCTACCTATCGTACGGGAAATTGTGATACTATGGCATTTGCTCTGCACAATTTGACAGGGTTACCTTTTGGAGCTTGGGCAGGATCGTATTATGATGACTTTACGGAAGAAACTGAATACGAATTTTTGTCATTTATGTGTAGTGTCATCATTTGATAATCAAACTTGGCTAGACGTTGATGGATTACATCAAGGCATACCTGATAATTGTTATTTTTCAAATCCAGTAGAAAAAATTGAATTAGTTCCTTTGTCTAAGAATGATGCCGCAGAATTGTTTACATCAGATAATTTAGATCAACGCGCAATAAAAACAGCAGAACAATTCATTATGCGAGATCCCAATCTGTCAAAATTAATGAAATAACATAAACGCTTTCTTTTTTCATGCTCCTGTCATATACTAAGTGTCTGATAGGAGTTTTTACATGATTAATAGTAGCACATTTATCTTATCCTGTTCGCATAAGTAAATGTATGAGTCAAGAAATTTTCCTACAGAACAAATACACTAAGTGGTACTACACTATTGTAAATAACGCAATTACTAGAGGTCATATAGAGCCAAACGAACAGCATCATATCATACCTGAATCATTTTACTTGAATCGCAAAAGAAAAGGTGCTCCTGGCACTATTTTAGGAGATGCGAATGATATTACTAATTTAGTTTGGCTAACACCCAGAGAACATTTATTATGTCATAAACTTTTAGTTAGAATGACTACTGGTAAATTTAAAACTAAAATGTTCAACGCACTCCACATGACCTGTATTAGTAGTAATAATCAACAACGCACTATAACATTAACTTCCAGACAATATGAACAAATCAAACTAGAATTGCGAAATAGATTACTAGGAAAAACATACGAAGAATTATATGGCAAAGAAAAAGCAAGATTGATGCGAATTGAGAAATCAATTGCTAACACAGGGCCAAATAATCCATTCTATAATAAACAACACACTGAACAAACTAAACAAAAGATGTCTGCTAATGCGAGTAAACCAAAGTCCAATGCATGGAAAGAAAGTGCATCTAAAAATAGAAAAGGAAGAGAACCCTACAATAAAAACAAAACATTTGAAGAATTGTATGGTGAAGAACGAGCAGCCGAACTTAAAAAGAAAGTTGCTAATATTGGTGAGAAAAATGGTTTCTTTGGTAAGAAACACACAGATGAACAACGACAAAGAAAAAGAACCGAAAAACTTGTATCCCCTAAAATAAAATGTTATCATTGTAGCAAAGAAATTGACAGCATGAACTATGCTAGATGGCATGGGGATAAATGTAAAAATAAAAAGGAAAATATATGATTGTCGGTGTGTGTGGTTTCATCGGTAGCGGCAAAGACACAATTGCCAATTATCTTACTACATTTCATGGATTTAAAAAAGAAAGCTTTGCTAATAGTCTTAAAGATGCAGTAGCACATGTCTTTGGTTGGGATCGTGAAATGCTAGAGGGTACGACAAAATCTAGTCGTGAGTGGAGAGAACAAGTAGATCCTTGGTGGGCAGAAAGACTTGATATGCCTAATCTAACTCCTCGATGGATTCTACAGTACTGGGGAACAGAAGTATGTCGCAAAGGCTTCCATGATGATATATGGATTGCCGCATTGGAACACAAGCTACTAAAAAGTACTGACAATGTAGTGATATCTGACTGTAGATTTGCCAATGAAGTAAAAGCAATTAAAAATGCAGGTGGCATTACAATTAGAGTAATGCGAGGTCCTGAACCAGAATGGTATGATGCAGCAATTCAATATAATAAAGGACCCAATGGTAACTCATTGTGGGCATTAAGTAAAGCAAAACTAGAAAAACTTAAAATTCATGCAAGTGAATACAGTAGTGTTGGATTGACTTACGATTATTACTTAGAGAACAATGGTTCTATTGATGATTTATATAAACAGGTTGAATCAATAATCAACTTGTAAATCACCTCTACGCCAATTGACATCTTTTCTTTTAACAACTTCTACGCAGTTTAAACAAATAGTTCTTAAATTTGTGAATTCAACATGTTCTAGATTACCGTCAATATAGAATACTGTCATTTGACTAGGATATGAACACTTGAAACCACATAAATCACATGTGGTTTTCTTTTTATAACCCTTCTTTTCCCAATTTGCTATTTTAGATTTGGTCTTTACCTTCTTAGATCCGCACTCATCACATATACTACGATAGTGTGTGACACCGTCACGTTTATAGTTGACGGCTCTATAGTTTTTATTACATTCTTTACATATAGGTCTAATCATCATGTATTTAGATTAAAATAAACCTTCGAAGGTTCAGATAACCAGCCTTTTTCTAGCAGATATGCTAAATATAAGTATGATAAGGCGTTTGAGCCTCTCAATTATAACTTAAAGGAAATGTAAAATGGCACTAAATTCACCTGGCGTAGAAGTAGATATTATTGATCAGAGTCAATATTTACCAGCTGCCTCAAGTTCAGTACCCCTGCTTTTATTAGCAACAGCAAACAACAAAGCTGATTCAACAGGAGTTACTATAGCCGCAGGAACTCTCTCTGCAAATGCAAACAAACTATATCAAGTTACAAGCCAACGTGATTTAGTTAATTTATTCGGAAGCCCATTCTTCTATAAAACTACAAATGGTACACCTATTCATGGATATGAACTCAATGAATATGGTTTATTGGCAGCTTATTCATTATTGGGTGTAAGTAATCAATGTTGGATTTTACGTGCTGATATTGATTTAGGTGCTTTAGTTGGTAAAATCTCACGTCCAATTGGACCCCCACCAGATAGCACATATTGGTTAGATACAACAAACTCAACATGGGGAATTTATGAATTAAATTCAACATTGCACAGATTTGATGCAGTAACACCAATTGTTGTTACTGATACAGCAAGTATTGTGTCAGGACCTGATTTATATGGTACTCCGTACCCATCAAATACATTAGGTAATATCGGTGACTACGCAGTTATCCCATTATTGCCCACACAAGGAATGTTGTCTAGTTCAACTTATTTTTATAAAGGAATGGACAACACATGGCAAAAGGTTGGCAGCAGAGATTGGAAAAATAATTATCCAGTAGTTTCAGGGTCAGCTGTAAATAGCCCATTAGCTACAGGTTCGTTTACGATTACTGTTGTTGGTAACGGTAAACCATATACATTAACAGTATCAGTTCCACCATCAACCTCAATTGGTAGTCTTGCTACAATCATTAACAGCTTGAACGCAACAGATATTCATGCTGAAGTTAGTTCTGGCGTTTTGTCATTGTATTATTCTGAATATGGTTCAGGTAATTATATTACAATTGCAGCAGGTACTGGTTCAGTATTATCTGATATCGGGATTGATGCAGGTAACTACTTTGCACCTGATGTATCCTATGGTACAAGTGCGCAAATGCCATTATGGACAAGTAGTCAAGATTATCCAAGACCAAGCGGTTCTGTATGGATTAAGACAAGTACTGCTGGTAATGGAATGAACTTAGTATTATCTAAGTATAGCGCAGCTAATGCAGCTTTCCAATCTGTATCAGTATCTAAATATTCTGATGAGTTGACTGCAATTGCAACATTAGACTCTTCAGGTGGACAAGCTATCCCAACAGGTAGTGTGTTTGCTATGGCAGGTAATAGTACCAACGGTGGTTTAACGCCAGATGCTGGTGTAACATTGTTTAGTAGATTGGTAACAGGACCTACTATTGTAACTGGTTCTACCCCCAATCCTACAATAACTTCAGGTAATGTATTGACCGTTGTCGTATCTTTGCCGGGTACTAATCAAACGACAAATCCTTATTATATAACAACAACAGGAACTGATGCAACATCATTTGTCTTAAATTGGGGAGCTTTAAATATTCCTTATACAAAGGCACAAATTACAACTGATGGTTCAATTCAATTGATTCATACTTTAGGTGGTGAGATTTATTTGAGTGATTTGACTGCAGCAGGTGAAAGTAACGGGTTGATTAATCAATTAGGATTTACATCAGTTACAGTAGGTGTACGTAAAGGTATATTGGTTGACTATAGACACTCTGGTATCACTCAAGATGAAAGTTCAGGTTCAGGTATAAATGCTACATTTACTATTCACAACTATAAAGGTGAGTATGTCATTGAAGATGCTACAAGCGTAGTTACTGCTGGACATCATTATCAAGTAGGCGATACAATAACAATTCATGGTAGTCAATTAGGTGGACTAGATGGTGTAAATGACCTTAGAATGGTGGTACAAGCTGCACCCGGTGGTGCATTAAGTCAAGTATCATATTTGTCAGGTAATGCTAGACCATTATATTTTACTGCATTGTCAAATTGGGTTGAGTTAACATATATTGCTGAGTTAGGTGCTCCTGCAGCAAATCCAGTCAATGGTACATATTGGTATTATAGTACTGATACTGAAGTTGATATCATGGTTAACAAGACAGTTGCAGGTGTACCTACTTGGGTTGGATATAAAAATACAAACTATGATTCATTGGGTCATCCAAAGACTAGTGGTAGCAACGCAACTGATCCAATTGGTATTCTTATATCAACTACTTCACCAACTACACAAAGCACTGGATCTCCATTGTCATATGGTGATCTATGGTTGAATGCAAGTGATTTAGAGAACTTCCCTAACTTATCACGTTGGACACAAGTACAAGGTGTGGATCAATGGGTATCTATTGATAACACAGACCAAGTAAGTTCAAGTGGTATATTATTTGCTGATGCACGTTGGGGAACTTCAGGAACAGTAGATCCTGTAAACGATCCTATTCCAAGTATCAATAGTTTATTGACAAGCAACTATGTTGATTTAGATTGTCCTAACCCAGAATTATATCCACAGGGTATGTTGTTATTCAACACACGCCGTTCAGGTTATAATGTTAAAGAGTTTAAGACAAATTACTTTACACAAAGTAACTATCCTAACGCAGGTGGAAGCTTACCTCAGTATTCATATACTTGGGTAAGTGCTAGCGGTTTGAAGGAAGATGGTTCTGCATACATGGGCCGTAAGGCACAACGTCATATGATAGTAACGGCACTCAGAGCTGCTATTGGTACTAACATGTCAATACGTGAAGAAGATAACTTCTTTAACTTAATTTCATGCCCTGGGTATCCAGAGTTACAACCAGACATGGTAGGCTTAAACAATGAGCGTAACAATACTTCATACATCATTGGTGATACACCATTGAGATTAAACGATCAAGCTACTAGTATTACTAACTGGGCTACTAACGCAGTAGGTGCAACAGGTACAGGCGAAGAAGGTTGGGTAACACGTGATGAGTACTTAGGTGTTTTCTATCCAAGCGGTATTACAACAGACTTGACAGGCGCAGATGCAGTTGTTCCTGCGAGTCACATGATGTTGCGTACATTCTTGCGTAATGACACAGTTGCTTATCCTTGGTTCGCAGCTGCTGGTACACGTCGTGGTACTATTGATAATGCTACAAACATCGGTTACTTAAATAGTTCAACTGGTGAATTTATTACTGTTAAGAATCGTGTATCAATACGTGATGTATTGTATACAAATCAAATTAACCCATTGGCTTACTTCACAGGTCTTGGATTATTGAACTACGGTAATAAGAGTAGCTTTGCTAGCAATACTGCAATGGACAGAACAAACGTTGGAAGATTGATAGCTTATATTCGCTATCAACTACAAATTGCTGCTCGTCCATTCGTATTCGAGCCAAATGATGCATTAACACGTAGTCAAATTACAGGTGTTGTTCAATCACTATTCATCGACTTAGTTGCAAAACGTGGTCTATATGATTACTTGGTAGTTTGTGATGATACAAATAACACTCCTGCTCGTATCGATAGAAATGAGCTATGGATTGATATTGCAATTGAACCAGTGAAATCAACTGAATTTATATACATCCCAGTACGTATATTGAATACAGGTGGAATCGCCGCATTGAAATAATAAATGACCCCTCAGGGGGTCTTTATTTTAAAGATAAATAATATTAAGGAGACAATATAATGGCAACAGCCTCAAATTCACTGTTCAATATGACCGTAGGTTCAGACAACACCCCTAGTTCTCAGGGTTTGTTGATGCCTAAACTACAGTATCGTTTTAGAGCATTATTCTTAAACTTTGGAACAGGTGGTTCTACACAAGAACTAACTAAACAAGTAATGGACATTCAAAGACCTAATGTATCTTTTGAAGAAATCACATTAGACATTTATAATAGTAAAGTATTTTTAGCCGGTAAGCATTCATGGCAAGAGACACAAATCAATTTACGTGATGATGCATCAGGTAATGTTTCTAAACTAGTTGGTCAACAACTACAGAAACAATTTGACTTTGTTGAACAAGCAAGTGCAGCTACTGGTCAAGACTATAAGTTCCAAATCAACTATGAAATTCTTGATGGTGGAAATGGTACATTACTTCCTAACGTATTGGAAGCATGGGAGTTATATGGTTGCTTTATTAAATCAGCAAACTATAATAACATGGATTACAAATCAAATGACCCAGCTACAATTCAATTATCAATTAGATTTGATAACGCAATCCAATCACCATTAGGTTCAGGTGTTGGTACAACTGTTGGTCGTGCATTCGGTGGTCAATCAGTAACAGGTATTTAATAAATGGCGGGATTCTTTCAAGAATTCGCTAGTAGCGTATCTGCTGGCTTTTTTGGCAATGATTACTTGCGTGACTATCAACACGCAAGTAAAACCTTTGTTACTAATGCATACGGATACGCACCAAAATACAAATTCTTATTTCATGTTTACTTTGATTTGAATGAGAGTTTGATAGGATCTTTGTCTGATATGCCCACAGACAGAAACTATGGTTTAGCAGTAAAAACAGTTCAATTACCAAAGTATACGTTTGACCTGCATACAATGAATCAGTATAATCGTAAACGTGTAGTACAAACTAAAATTAAATATGATCCGGTTAATATTGTATTCCACGATGACAATAGTAGTTTAATTACAAAATTATGGCATAACTACTATACATATTATTATAAAGATGGTGAGCAGCCAGATCCAATGGCTACTATCAACAAATCTAATACTGCACTAAAATCACTAAGCAATAACTACAATACACAAGATATTAATCAGAGAAATATATATGAACCTGATATATCAGGTAATGATGATTGGGGATACGTAGGTGAACCAGCATTAACCAGTGCAGGGTATCAAACTTCTAAATTAGGCGGAGTAGTTAAAACCCCGTTTTTTAGGTCAATCAACATATATGGTTTTAATCAACATAATTTTATTTTGTACAGATTAATTAATCCTGTTATTGAAAGTTTTTCGCATGATACATACGATTACTCGCAAGGTAACGGCGTAATGGAACATCAAATGTCATTACAGTATGAAACAGTAAAATATTATGCCGGCGCAATTGACGGCAAAAAACCATCTGAAATCATCACTGGATTTGGTGATTCTAGTCATTATGATACAACTACTAGTCCTATTGCAACACCTGGTAGCAATAGTACTATTTTAGGTCAAGGTGGTTTACTAGATGCAGCTGGTGGATTCCAAGATGCATTGTCTAGTGGTAATTATTTAGGTGCACTTAAAATCGCCGGTACTACATTGAACACCTTCAAAAACCCTGCATCCATTGTTAATGCTGCTAAGGGTGATGCACTAGGTGTTGCGACAAATTGGTTGCAAGGTACGCCAAACAGAAATACACAATTTAATTTCCCAACTGCACAACAAGTTGTCTCAAATACTAACACAGCCATTACTAAAGCAGTAAATACAGCTATAGGTAAATAACATGGCTAATACGATAGATACACCAAATACAGTTAATGATGCTGTAAAATTATTTGATAGTTTTTATAACTATAGCATGGTTGTAGATGGAAATAGATATGAGATTGTTAGATCATATTTTTATAGTGTCACAAATAGTATAAGTGTTGCTAACAACTTTACAACAATGATATTTAGAATTGCAGGGATCACAAATCAAGATCCATTAGAACTGTTATCTTATGTCAAGGGTAAGAGTAAACTTGAAGCCAATGCAATTATGATTTACTATCTAAACAGTTTAAAAAGTAAAACTGCACTTTATGGTTTTGGCGTAGTTCCAATACCCAATGAACCTGTTCAGCGCAATATTGTTATATAATGGCAAATTTTGCACAAGGTGTATTCACTCCTACTCAACCTGAAAAGTATATAGGTAAACACTTACCTAGATATCGTAGTGGATGGGAAATGCAAGTAATGCATTTTTTAGATACTAATAAAAGCATTTCTAAATGGGCTAGTGAAGCTATTGTAATTCCATATGCAAATCCATTGACCGGTAAAAGAGCAAATTATATTCCTGATTTTTTTGTCGTTTACACAAATAAATATGGACATCAAAAAGCTGAAGTTATTGAAGTGAAACCAAAAGCACAAACCTCACTTAATGAAGCGAAAAGTAAACATGATAAAGCACATGCTATTGTTAATATGGCAAAATTTGCCGCGGCAAATCTATATTGTAAGCAAAATGGCTTCACATTTAGGGTTATAAGTGAAACCGATATTTTTCGTAATGGAAAAAGATAAATAATAGTGTAGTTCGCGGAATTGGCGTTCCCAACTACTCTAACGCTATGAAGGAGCAATCAGCAATGATATTTATCAAGAACAAATATACCGATTTGTATTATAAAATAATACAGCATGCAAAAATCCGAAAAATAATACCGAATGAGTATTATGAAAATCACCATATCATTCCCGAATCTTTTTATAAAAATAGAGTTAGAGAAGGCCCAATTGGTTGGTTAGATGGTAATCCCAATGATAAAGTAAATAGGATAAAATTAACTGCTAGAGAACATTTTGTTTGTCATAAATTATTAGTTAGAATGACTGACGGACCAGCTAAGAAAAAAATGATTTTTGGCTTATGGTCAATGTGTCGTGCAGGTTCTAAGCAAAATAGGTATAATATTTCATCTAGGGAATACGCATTATTCAGACAACAGTTTGTTAAAAATATTACAGAAACTAACACTGGAAAGCAAAAGAAACCATTATCTGATGAGCATAAACAAAAATTATCCAACAAGACAAAAAATATACCAAAATCTGAATTGACAAAAAATAAAATGATTGCAGCCTGGTCTGACAGAGATAGGACAGTTAGTGAATCTACAAAAAAATTGTTAAGTAAATCTAGTTCACTATTTTGGAAATCGGATACTGCTAGATATATACAAAGTGTAAAACGTAAAAAATTTTTAGAAAATAATCCGCATGTGGTTGCCGAACAGATTACTAGAATAAATTCTATAAAAATATGTGAGTTTTGCAACAAGTCATCAAATATAGGTAATTACTTTAGATGGCACGGTGTTAATTGCAAACTAAATAAATGATACAGGAGAATTAAAATTACTAAAAAACTCGCAGAATTATTTGAGCTACCGGAAGAAGAAATCGGGGATCTTAAAATCCCTATCCCCGAATATGCTGAAGATGTAACTATGAATGCACTAGATACACTAGAAAAAATAGAAAATGCTCTACCCCAAGTTCGTGGATTAGAGGCAAGTGATATTGAAATGGATGAATTGGCTAATTTAGCAACAAGTAGTTACAAGGATTTATTTGACTTGGGCATGCAAGTGGATAGCAGATTTGCTAGTGAGATATTCAATTCAGCAAGTAGTATGTTAGGACATGCTATTACTGCTAAGACTGCAAAGCTTAACAAAAAGCTTAAAATGATTGATTTGCAGTTGAAAAAAGCACAATTGGATCAAAAAATAGCTAGTTCAACTAAAGAAATCGAAGCTACCCCGGTAGGTGAAGGGTCATTATTGGATCGTAATGAGATACTCAAATCCATATTGGCAAGCAAAAAAACGCAATAAAGATAAATATTATATAGGAATAAAATAATGAAAAGCCTTCGTCATTACTTAACAGAATCAGTTAGAACATATCGTTATACGATTAAGATCGCCGGCGATCTTGATAAGAGCTTTCTCGACATGTTCAAATATAACTTAAACAAATTTGATCCGGTGAAAATCGAAGATCCAAAAACTACACCAGTGCAAAAAGATCCATATGGTTTTCCTGAATTAGAAAATGAATCAGTTACAATCATCAAAGCAGAATTCAAATATCCAGCTACTGAACCAATGATTCAACAAATGGCTCAACTACTAGGTAAAAATGTTAATCAAGTTCGTGTAATTACAACCGATTACAATGATAGTATCAATGCAGAAAATGATAAGTACGCAAATGAAATGGATGCTGAAGAAAAGAAAGCATTATTAGACACCCCTGAATTAGAAGATAACGGTAAAGAAGCTAGCAAAGAATATGCTAATCAATACCTAGATCGTGTTGTTCCAAAGAAACCTAGCATTGATTATCAATTTGATGCTAAACCAACTACTAAATCTGTAAACAAAAGCAAAGAAGGCATTAATACACAAAGTCCAATGAGCAACATGACTAGAC
>Ga0208738_1000078_pt1 | contig 31120 bp, 49 predicted proteins | sample CryBogCBE21Jul09_FD_184561 | JGI IMG/M metagenome (GOLD analysis project Ga0208738, IMG submission 184561) | Freshwater microbial communities from Crystal Bog, Wisconsin, USA - CBE21Jul09 (SPAdes) | ecosystem: Environmental > Aquatic > Freshwater > Lake | place: Crystal Bog, Wisconsin, USA... | reverse complement strand
AGGATCGCCTTCTACACCGGTAAAAACACTGCATCCGCGGGTTTCAGCTTCGGCCATGAGCTTGTCCATGGCCGCATCAGCTACCAGTATGGCAAACTCGTCGATCTCGGCCTGGGTCAAGTGGTCTTGGCTCAGCAGACCGTTGAATACCGCTTCCACTATCATGAGTCGATCCTCATTCACTGTCAATCTCCTTGAATCGTTGGGCGAATGCTTCCAGCAGGCATGAGTACTTTTGTTCGGTGGCTTCGTTGTGATAGTACACTGTAAGGCCAGCTGGTCCTTGGATCACTTCGTCTACTTTGAAAATCGTGCTGTTGGAGTCAACAAATCTTGCTCGTTTAGTATATGTCATTATTGTGCTCGTGCCAGTCGTTTTTCCCTGTTGCGTTCCCAGCTGGCAGTCAGATCAGAATTATCTTTGACCAGCTTGTAGAACACACGATCGGTTATGCCAAATCCTTCGTTGTTGTGACCGGTTTCGTAGTAATTGTAATCAATGGTCCATCGTGGAATGACGGACATGCGAGCCTCAGCATCATGTAGTATTGGCAACTGATGCCAATGGAACAGGAGTCGCTCCACCGCTGAGTTCCAGTAGTTGCGTGCCCAGCTGTTTTGAGATCTGGCCAAGGCTGACCGGGCTGCGTCCAATCGCTTGCCCAAAAGATCTGCCTCTTCACCTAGATATCTATAGTTTTTCATATGTTGTCCTCCAGTTTCAAATTGCTACCTCGTGCTCGGTCGTAAAAAACATGATTGCCAATCTGTCCCGCTTCTGCGCTAGGATCGGCCCAGATGGGATTTTTGATATAGATGGCATGATAGTAAAGGCTGCGCATGAGACCAGACACCCGATATCCAGTCAGGACCTTGCGAGCAATGTCCTGGCTTTCGGCCCAGATACCTGGATCTGGTTGAGGCAACTGTTTTTTCAAAGTCCAACTGAATTGTCGAGGCGCATACACAACCTTGCAGACTGTGTTGCCCCAGTGACCTGTTTTCAAACGATTTACCGTCACATGGGCCACAGCAAACTTGCCACGAGCATCTTCCACGCCGGCTTCGTAGTAGACATTACGGGTGAGACAATCCAGATCCTGTTGTGTGTAGTGCATGCGCTGAGCTGTTTGGATAACCTGATCAATGCGGTCCAACTTGTCCTCAATGGTGTCCATGCGTAGTTCTTGACGCAACAGCAACAGGCCCAGCAAGGTACAACCGATTATGGCGAGCGTCCGATTCGACATCTCTGCTCCTATATTGTTTACGAACTGCTAGTATAGCAAATAGAGCATTTTGTGTCAACCTAGGCCCATTTTAGGGTGAATGCCAGGCAATCGCGTTCGCTATCAAAGAAAAAGCAGTAACGTCCAGGTCTGCTTTCGGTACTGACGTCCAAAAGTTGCCACCGCCATTCCTCCACCAACTCGTCCTTGCACCAGTCCAAGACCGACTCAAGTACACCAAACGGCTTGGCTATTTCTTTGGCATGTGCGAAGCTGTCTCGATCCCGCATGTACTGTATGGGATTTTTCAGTAAACCATCGGTATCTCTACGCAAAGTCATTGAGTGCGGTTAGTAAACTATCTCGGGGCATCTGCCAGAATTCATAGCTTTCGCGTATGTCGGCCACGTAGCCCGGGCTGGGACGTCCTGACTTGGGATCGGTCATTTCATAAAAGAAAAACTGCTGACCGTCCTGGATCCAGGTGCGCTTGGTGTAGTAACTGGGGAATCCTTCAAAGGTATCCAGGCTCTGTTCACATTCTTCAGTAATGGCCCAGAGCACTCCGTGTGTCTCAGCACCACGCTTAGGTTCAATGGTGGCATGATTGTAAAACTTCAACTCCCAATCACGCAGAACAAATGAACCTATGCCCAGGGCTCCAGGACAACGCCACTGCATGGCCGCCGGGTGCATGTTGGCTCCATATGCAAAATACAGGTTACAATCTTTCAAGATAATATCTCACAATGTAGTCGTTGACCTGATCTGCGGGCCACTGAGTATAATACAGTAAGTTATCTGTGATACCAAAGGCGTTGCAGAAACTCTGTCCATATCGTTGTCCTTGCAGGGCTTCAAAGGTAAAGTCCTGTTTCCATTGCTCAAATGCCTCTCGGGTAACGGGTTCATGAACTCGATCTGTTCGATCTGCAAAAGCTACAATTTGTTCCATTGCGGTTTTTCTTGTCATATACTATTTTAACACGCTTTCGCCATTTGTGTCAATCTTGGTAATAGTCCATTTATAATTTTTTCCATATTTGCTTTTGGATCGTCTCTCGGCCATGCACTTAACAAACATCCAAAAAGAAAGATCGTGGTCTTGACAGAATTTTTTTAATCCCATTTTGCTTTCAACTAGAAAGATTTGGTTGCTTGGTGAGACCAATTTATATACCGATCCGTAGTTTGGGTTATTTTTTCCAGCCAAACTTTTTCTGTTGGCCATACCCAATTTATACCCAGGATAATCTTTCCTACTACCACCATCTCCGTGCTCCGGCACTAAGTTAGCAAACTCTTTAGATTCAACAATATTCCATAACTCAGAATAATATTTGCCCATTTTTTCTATTTCTGGTTGGCTATCGGTTTCAAATAAAATTTCAGTGTGTATATTATTGCCATATTTTTTTAAATGATCTCTCCAGACCTTGCCAGAACCTAGATATTTTTGAGGGTCTCTAGTGGTTTTGCCAAGATATTTTAGTCCGCTGATATTGTGAGTTTTTAGATACAAGTAGATCATTCTTCGACCTCGATCCAAGTATAATCACCCAACCATTTTACCCTACAGATGTATTCATAATGGTCTGGTTTGGCTGTAGTCCATTCATCTGGTCCAGTTTGGGTCAACAAGGTTCCGCCACGGGCCAGATCACGGGCCAACCAATAGCACTGACCATGGTAGATTTGGAACGAATATTTGGCCGCATGCACCAGATCGGTTATGTCTAGTCTACGTCGCACATCATCGGCTTGACGCTGTAGCACAGCAACCAGTTCCATGATACGATTGTATTCCTGGTGACCGTGCATCCTGGCCACATTGACCATGATGTCTTTTTGTTTTTCGATAGGAATTAAATCAAAAGCAGGACCGCCCACATCTGTTGGATATGGACTAATATTTCGATTAAAGAAAGTAATTAATTCGCCAGTGGAAGTAGAGTCGTAGCTTAAACGACCATCGGCTGAATTGGGTTTATCTTGGTCTTCGCTCACGGTTCAGACCTTGAAGATAAATAGGCATGCTGATAGTTCCTTTTCAACTGTTAGAGTAGTTGGATCTGCCAGGATCGCGAACTACACTTTTATTTATTATCGTTTTGCGGCCAGTTGCTCAACAGCCTGTTGGGCCATTGCTCGGCGTTGATCCGCTGGATTGTTATCGTTACTGCCCATAGCACTCATCAGGCCCATTCGGGCAGTGGCTTCGTCCTCTGGTAAACCTTTTTTCTTGTCAGCACGGATACGATCTCGTTCTGCCCGATCGGTCGGCATACCGTGACCTTGATAGCCTGTGTGACCATAATCACCTTTTTTTGGCCCTGTCCATTTGACTGGTTCAGCATCTTTGTTTTTTGGGTCATCGATTCTGGGCAAATCCTTCTGTAGTCGACTGATCAGGTCTTTTCGGCCAATGGCTTCGTCAACTTCTTGTTCTCTGGGCGACATAGGAATATGTCCTTTGCCGCCGCAACGACGACACGATTTAGTGGGATCCAAAGTATCCTCGCCACTGCCATCACATTGTGGGCAGGTGCGGGTAGTTTGCCCTTCCGCCACCGGAGTCTGGGCTGTTTCTATTAGGTTGATGTAATCGCGGATCGTTTTCATACAAATATTTATGCTGTTTAACTCCATTTTAATACAAACATAAGATAATCTAATTCAGACTGCCACGCCATCATCCAGCCATCCTGTCGGTCAAACTGCACTAACCTGGCTCCTGCGGGCCGTAATTCACGATTCATTACCGTAACGGGGACCTGGCCATAATCCACGGCCAAGTCAATACAATAGCGATGAAAGTTATCAAACCAGGCAGGCCAAGCATCGGTATAATAACCGCCAAACTCTTGGCGATTATCCACGATGGGCACACAGTATTCACCATTGACGGTGTATGGTTCCATACGATCAGTTATGACCATATCAACCCCACCTCAATCTAAACAAGGTAGCATCCTGCTCACGGCGGAACCACCAATCATAGCCCACTTGATCCCAATCGTCCCAGCCGCCTATGTTATGACAGCACCAAGAAATCACAGGTTCTGGCCGAAGGATGTGTTCGCCCGATACTCCGGTCCAACCGGCATATTTTAGGCGATGATGTATTGCGGCAAGAGTAGGCAAATGTTTAAGATGAGTCACTTGTAACTTCCCCAATCATAAGCAACCCGAAATCCTCGATAACGATAGCCCGATTCCCGGCTGAATGCTCGTCCTTGTAGATGACAAAACTCATCTAATTCTGGAGCCGTTAAGCGAATACAGTCTATTGCCTGCTCATTTTCAAGGGCTTGATCAATAGCTTGATCAATGCGATCAATAACGGTCAGTTCTCGGTAGTCTATTTTCATGATTTACACCACTCTTGCCATTCTTGATACAAGTTGCCTGTTCTCTCAATGCCATAATACCGTTCAATCTGTCGCACAAACTCTACAATCTCCCAAGTGCCATGTGGATCATTCTGTAAGGTTTCGGTAGGGTCGGCCGCTTCTAAGAGATCGTATATCTGTTGGATAGCGAGTGGTTCACATGATTGTCCGCGAGTGAGCCAATCTAGTGGCCGGCCTTCTAGTTTCATCTTATCGTAACTCATGGCTTGAACTCCATATAGGGTGCTATGTCATTGTCAAATATCTGTGCCATTTGACGATACAAAGATTCTTTTTCTTCGTCAGTCATTCCGGATGGAAACGGATACGGGCCAAACTCTCCAGTAGATCGTTCTAATCCGTAATCGTGTCTGCAAGTAAAGCACATACTATTAATAATATCTTCACGAGTTTTCATAGATCTTCTTCCTTCACAGTAGGTATATCAGTCCAGTCACCCCAATCCCACCCAAAGTCTCCCTGATTACTATAGCGATACTGTAGCACAGTTTCACGGATGGCAAAGGCAGTTCTCCCGCCAATAGTATAGTTGTTGCCTGTCTTGCGATCAAGGTAGCGTAGTTCAATTTTCATTGTCAATCTCCGCCCGACGGTAGGCTATCCAGATTAGGAATATGAGTAGTGCGAGTAGGAAGATCATTTGAACATCCATTGTTTAAAGGGTGGTATCCATAAGGGCAAACTGGTAACAAATAGCCAGGCCATTTGTATATAAACAATATTATACGGCAAGACCAAGGCCGCTGTCAAGTAGATGATACTGCTGGCAATCAACCATGTGATACCTTTCATTTGGTAATCCGCCCACGCCAAGTGATGTCACGGCACAACTGCTGGACTTCGGTGTAACTACGGTCAGCATAGTAGTCACGACAGCTATCTTCGGCTGAGTTGTGTCCTACTCTATAGCCACCAAAGAACAGCATAACAGTGGCCATTACGCCAAATAAAAATCCCACAACTTTAACTTGTTGATCCATTATTGTTGCCTCATAATAAAATAGGTTATCACAGAGCCAATGATATAGCCCGCCACATAGGTCAGATAGTAGTTTAAGTATTCCATTAGTTGTCCAATCCTTGTAGTCGTCGAATCTCCGGAGCCCAGACTGCCCGCCAATCTTCCAAAAATGCTACTTGCTGTTTTAGGCGGGCAACCTCACGCTGTAATTCATACACAAGAGTGGCCGGGAAATATTCCTCACACTCGGTATCACCTGAAAATGGGCTATAGGCCATACAGCCGCGTTCGCTACAGACGGGATCTAATAGGGTTGGTTCAATCTTTACCATTGTTCTACCTTTTCTAAAGCTCTAATCAATTCAGATATGACTCGTTTGTCAATGTTGATAAACCGTGTCCGATCCACTTGGTTGGGATACAGTTGGATCCTCACCCGATCGCCCATGTCAATTACGGAAGCATACTGTAGGCCCTGTGATTCGATAGTTGTGGTTGGCCAAGTTTCGTTCATTTTTCTATCCACCATTCTATTTTAGGATTTGTTTGTTCATACAGCTCTACTATTCGATCCATGGTCCATAATTCGTCAGTTTCAAATCGATTCAACCATGAACTAAATCTTGCCCAATCTTGGGCCTTCATAGGACTAACACCAAGCTCTGCTCCATATGGACCTAACCCGGTGCCACGACAATCAATTCGACCACACGAATACTCCTGCGTGATCTCATCGTATTCAAAGACATCACCGGTCCGACGACCTGTCAAGGCAGAATCTTCTGTGAGTGTTCTTGATACTCGTTGGGTAAGGCCACGGTCTCTATACCATTGTAGATTGACAACGCCCATCCAATTTGTAGAATACCCAATCATTACGATTTCTTTTCATCAAAAGTTCTCAGTGTCAAGTAATCTTCGCGGATTTTAGCACCGTCGGCGTGACCTTTGGAATACCAAAGTGCTTTTATTTCTTCAATGGTTTCTTGAGTGTAGAGTGGGACATCGGTGTCAAAATGTCGAGTTCGTGTGACTGAAGTAGATACAAAATTATCCGCCAAATCTTTGACATCGATCCACGCCACCGGCTTGTTATCAATCATTATAGCACTCCAAAATGTTCTTTGACTGCTACAACCACTTCACTGCCGGTGTCAGGATTCAACATCGTGCCTACCAAGTCGGTGGCTTCTTCTATGATCAGTTGAGCAAAGTGTTCTGCGATCTTGGTAGTATCGTGAATATTCTGTTGTTCAAGATATGCCTGTGCCAAAAGTCGTCTAATATTATCGTTCATTGCTTACTCCTAATTTTTCACTATACTACTATTATACTTGATTGTGAATTATTGGTCAATCCCAGAGATTGCAATAATATTTTCCGAACAATCTAAAACCATTCTGCATACGATCCTGCCACTTTTGGTGGCCGTCCTTATCATACTTGATCTTGCTCACATACTGACCATCTTTATTCCATGGCAATTTTTCATCACCACATTCACTATGATCAAAGAACTGGCTGTCAGCATCGTCTGCGACCTTTTGTTCAAAGGCCCAGATCATTTCCGAAAGAATCCAGTCCCAACGCATGAAGTGTAGACTATCAGTATCCCACTCATTTTCCTTGGGTTGTGCCATGTGGCTACGCAAGTATTCTGGCACATCCTCATCATCGGTGTGTGGTGCACCGTGCTTGGTAGCTTGTAACTGCCGGAGTCCTGGAAGGATGATGTCGGCCAGGGTATGGTCGAAGCTCCAGGTGTCCCATGGATCAAGTTGAACATAAGTCCAGCGTGGGTGGACACGGTCTAGGAACCATTGTATTCCTTTACAAATGGGATCTAAGATCTTGATCCATGGCTCATAAGGATTATTGGGTTCATCTGCGAGATTGTAAATGCGATCTTCGTCCTGTTCCCAAAAGCAAACGGTCTTAAGGATAACATACGGTGATATCCAATGGTTACGATACTTGCTTGTCCAAACTTTCATTCTAGTCCTTTGTCTTTTACGCCGGCCTCATACCAGCGTGTGAAGGGTTCATCATACACAGGTTTGATCATCATCTTGACACCGTGAACAAATTCCGCTTCGTATTCAATCCACTGCTCGATTTCACTATCTCTACGATAAAAGCGAATGGTGCCGGTAAAGTCTGCACAATGAACCCAACGCTGGTTTGACTGTTTCAGGTATCCGCTACTCCATCGACCGGGCTGTTCGACCCAGTCGGTGTCGTATTCCTCATGCCATAGATACCAGTTACCTGAAACCGGTTCCTGTTCTATCTTGTAATTATCCAACAGCTGACTTGGAGTATCTTTTGTTTGATACTCCTCACCCTCGAACCACAGTTGATCAAACATGCCCATTACAGCTCAATCCCTAATGTAGCCGGTGCATGGTCAATCAAATCACCTTTATCATCACTATAAAAGAACGCATCTGAGTCTACAATCTTGATTCGCATGTCGGTGTGACGCAGGTCATAATCCACAAAGTCGTGTGGAGCACTGCTATAGATCCTAAACACATAGCGATCTCCGCCACACCAGATTAGATAACCTTCTGCGCCATCGGCTGACTTGATCGTCATTCTACCAGCTTCCATCATCTAAGTATAACAGAACGCTCACAAACAGCCAACCTGCTCGCCACTGACGCCAGGGTGATCCCCATTCTGCGTTGTGTTCGGCACGTGTAATGGGCCGCCAATACCAATGGCACGGGTTAATGTTTAGACTAACAGTGATGCCCGAGTATCTGATCCAGTTCATTATATCTCCAAGTATTGCAGTTTGAACCAATCTGCGCTGGACTCGTGGCCCACATAGCCTCTAGGGTTACAGACCACACGGGTTTCGCCAATCCAGTAGTTGAAGTTGTGATGTGTATGCCCATGGAACCAATACCGAATCTGTGGGCGTGACTCAATAAAATCATCTAGCTTGGAGCGAAAGGCACCATTTAACAGGTCGCCTTTGTATTGTGCCGCTACACTCTGTTCACTAGGACAATGATGGCCGACCACAATGTAGCTACCAGGATCACGAGTCACATGATCAATGTATGACAACATTTTGGCATGATCCAGCGCACTGTCTTCAGGAGTCCAGCGGGCAGGTTCTTCTTTGCTCTTGTAGCCGATACGAATCATAGCACCTGTGTCATCCTTGCTATACTGTCCACCGTTTTTTCCATCCGCGGTCCATAAGGGATTGCGTTCATAGACAGGAACATTACGCACCACCATTCTATTGCTGTTAAGCACTTCGCGGAAGTCGTTCATTGCGCCCTGTGTGTAGTTTAGAGTAAGTGGATCCAGCTGGTTCATGTCGGTCCATAAGGTTCCGCAGACAAAAGTATGTCCTTGATGTGTCCATGACTCTTTTTCAAGAATATGTAAGTTACTGTAATCAAGGTGCTCTTTAAGTATGCTGTAAGTCTTTGCCACATCGCCTGAGTAGTGTTCATGATTGCCCATGATATAGACTACATGTTCGAATTCCTTACATACATGATCAAAAAACTCACGATACTCTCGGGCCAATGTTTGCATGTAGGTGGGCCGGCCATCCGCAAAGTGCTTGGCCACACAGATGTCGCCAGCCAGAACCAAGACATCAGCACCTTCAGTATTGTCCAGGGTGATGGGTCCAAATTCTAAGTGTACGTCTGATGCCAGGGCTATTTTCATTGTTTAAATTTTGTATTGATATGATCGTTTAACCAGGACCAGTATTCCACAAACAAATCATTGGGCAAGTGTTTGGGATCAATATTGGTCCTGGAAAAATACTGACTCATGTAATTATACTGTTCAAATAATTTTAAGTCAATGGATTCTTCCTTGTGTTGCAGTATTTCTGTGATAATTGGATCCACATCCAAGTGCTTGATCTGTTGCCATATGCGTTGTCGAAACTGTGCTGGAACATATCTAGGATCCAGACAGTCCGGGTTATACAGCTTGACAAATGACAGGTCAAATCTCTGCAGATCACGCCAGGCAGCAAAGCCGGGTAGATCAAACAGGCTCAGCACACTGACCACCGAATTGAATTTGAACGGTATGCCGTGATGCTGTAAAAGCGACAGATTGGATTCAAATCTGTCCTGATCAAAACCTGCCCGAGGCACATGATTCCAGGCCGGTGTGGCATCAAGGCTTATGGTGATGCTCAATTGGTCCCGATCCATGTGCTCCAACAACCACAGCAAGAACTTGTTGCTGGGCGGATTGAGATTGGTGTTGATTGATAATGTTCTGATCTTGTTGGAATTCATATCCAACAACTTTTGTAGATTTCGTTGTTGCATCAAGGGTTCACCGCCCAACAGCTTCAAGAAAACTGATCGATCCGGGCAGGTTTGTACATAGTCCTGTATCTGCTGTAGCCAATGATCTGTACTGGCTGGATGCGGTAATGGTTGGAGATTTTGTTTGGCAGACAAGCTGATATCTCGGAGCATGCCTTGCGTTTGCACAGATTCCTGCCATAGGCTGCTGTATTTGGGACTACAGTACGAGCACATGTGATTGCATAGATTTGAAATATACAGCTCAATCTGGTTGTGATTATTGTGTACCGACTGTTGTCTATATGAAATTCGACCTTGCTGTTCTTCTCGCCAACAGTGCTCACACCCGGGCAACTCTATGCCCTGTGCCAGCTGATCACTTTCCTGTTGCCACTGATTGATATAGGATTCAACAGTACGTACATCATCAATCACTTCACCATGAGCGCGACAACACGATGCTACCTTGCTGATCTGTAGATAAAATGTCTTTTGATTGCCCTTAAGGCCGCAGGCTTTAGATACCGGACTCATTGTTTTCAATTTCTGCACGCAACATTCTCACAGCTTCGTGGTCACCACCGGCTAGATAAGCAGTCTTGTCTGGGAATCTGGCTTGGAAAGCCTGTTTGATATCTGCCACCGAGTTGCCTTGGCAAACGAACTGTTTGTCTTTGTTGTTGTAACAGAAAAACACGCCGTTTTCCAGTTCAACATCTAGTCCGACCAGGTCAGCCTCGATCTCGGTCATGACTCGACCAACCATGCGATCAATACGGTTCCGCAGTTGCCAATACAGATACCAACCATACAGCAAGACCATGACTGCACCAATGCTGATGCCTAGTGCTATAGCCGCTATATCCAATTCAATCATGATAATCCTCGGGCTTCTACGCCTTGAGTGTACCATTCAGTAAGCGGTTCAGGTTCGTCCCATTCTTCGTAGCCCCATTCGGCTGAGGCAACTTCTTTATAGCGATCTGGGTCACGGCCGCAGTCCCATTCGTCGGTGTTCATGTATTCACCATCATAGCTGGTGGTTCCTACAAAACCAGCACCGGGTTCCCAGTAGCTGAGTTCAAACTCGACACGCCCATCCTCAAAGGCCCAGGTTTCAAAGGCCTGTATGGGTGGAGCCCAGGCCGTGCTGAAACTGAAACTGATAGAGTCCTGTTCCTTGTCGTTGTCGATGTAGACATCGCTCAACGGCCACTTAGTTCCCCACGAATTTATACGCCACGAATACCAATCTTGATCGCCTTCAAACTTAGGTTCAGGAACCATCCAGTTCAATAAATTTCCTTCTGGGTCTTTAAGTATGGTTTTGATTTCTCTAATTACTGGTTCTGGACCGGTAATAGTTGCCCGTCCGCTACACCAATTTGGCATACACAATTCCTTTTATATTGATTACACTGCAATTATACTATAAATGGATTTACTGGTCAACTGGTAAATATAGGTGTAGTTCGCGGGCTGGAACCCCAACTACTCTAATGCTTAAAGGAGCAATCAGCATGTGTATTTACTGCGGCACACCTAAATATCGAAAAATCTACCAAGCACACAATGGTCGCATACCAAAAGATAGCAACGGTCGTAGATATCATATACATCATGTAGATGGTAATCGAACGAATAATCAAATCAACAATCTCATTGCGGTTTCTATTGAAGATCATTACCAAATCCATCTAAAGCAAGGAGATTGGGCCGCTTGTATCAAATTGGCTGGACAGATGTCCTGGAGTCACGAAGAAATTTCAAAGTTGGCTCAAATGGCAGCGGAAAAACATGGTTATCATCCACCGAGTCAAAAAGGAAAACGATACTGGAATAATGGATTTATAAATCGCATGTCTGTTGAATGTCCTGGAGATGGATGGATTCAAGGAAAAATATTGTATTGTAACCGAACTGAATTGGGCAAAAAAATAAGTGCTATCAAAAAGGCAGAAATGACAGACGAAAAACGAGAACTTTTACGATCCATGTCATTAAACAATGGTAGCCGTCCGCCAAGCCAAAAAGGCAAACGGGTATGGAATAATGGAATAACACAGACTATGGCTTTTGAATGTCCGGAAGGATTTGTGGCCGGTTTTTTACGCAATAGATGATCAAGAAAAAGCCGGGCATTGCACCCGGCTTGTGGTCAATATCCGCGAACGGGATATTAGAGTGTGATACCCATAGCTTGAGCTTTGTAGCCAAGAGCCACTAACTTACGGCTTGGCTTGCCGATTACATATTCTGTGACCTGCACACCGTTGCCAGCTTTACGAGAATTCGTATAGACAGCAAATCCATGTTGGCGGATACGGGTGATTTCAGCTGACAAGTTTTTTACGCCCATCTTGCTTGCTTTGCTGGCGGTCAAAGCCTTGCCTTCTTGTAATGCGGAAAATACCTTAAAAGTTTTTGTTTCTGGGTTGATGAATTTCATGTGATACCTTTCTATGTTAAACGCTGTTTAACAACAGCATGATGCTAGTATAGCACGGTATTGCACAATGCGCAACATGCTTTGGACAAGCATTTAGCCATAAATAACAAAAAAGGCTAACAATACCCCATGACTTCATTTACCACATTCGCCCTACAAACCTACGCTGCCAACAATGTTGTGCAGGTCGCCAACATAGCTGGTATGGTTTCGGGTGTGCCAATCACCTTCACAGGTTCGGCTTTTGGCAATATAGTACCAGGTGCCAACTACTATGTGGGCAACATAACCGCGGTAAATTCCATTACTATCGCTTCTTTCCCGGGTGGTGCGGCCTATCCGCTCAGCAACGGTACCGGCAACATGACCGCTGTGTTCACATCAGGCGGACAAGAACTGATCAACACAGGAACAGCGCCCGACGATGGCACAGGATCGCCCATACGCACGGCCTTTACCGATACCAATGTAAACTTTGATCAGATATTTGCTGCAGGTCCTGTGGGCTCCAACATAAGGATCGTCAACAACACCATACTGACCACCAATACCAATGGCAACCTGGTGCTGAATCCCAATGGCATTGGCAATGTCATAGCCAATGCTCACGTCATACCCAACGCCGCCAATATACGCAATTTAGGATCGGCCAATCTGCGCTTTGCCACAGTTTATACACAGTATCTGGACGTGAATCAGTTTACCAATCTGACCATTACTACAGCCAACTTACACATCTTAGGTGGATCCAACGGCTATGTGCTACAGACCGACGGCACAGGCAATCTGACCTGGACTGCCCAGACCGGTGGTGGAGGCAACGGTGTGCCTGGTGGTGCCAACACACAGATACAGTACAACAATGCCGGTTCCTTTGGTGGTAGTGACAGTTTTACCTTTGATGGTGGCAATGTCCAAATCGTGGGTGCCAATCTTGTGGTCAATCCGGGTGCCTATCTATTAAACGTTTACGGTGCATCAGCATTTATGGGTTCCTTGACCGATGGTGGCATTGGTATAACTACGGCTACCACCACCATCAGCACTCCGGTCACCCTGGTCGATGGTACCTTGTCAGCCAGCGGAACTGTTACTGCCAGCAACTATGTGGGCGGCAGTTTACAAAATCCCGACAGTGCTACAACAATATTTGCCAATCCAAGCAATGTGGTGATCAATCCCTCCAGCTATCCTTTTGGTGCTAGTTGGACTTTTGATAGATCCGGTTCACTCACAGTGCCAGGCTTGTATGGCAACAGTACTGGACTTATAACTGCTGCACCCCAAAAAAGTTTGACCTTACAGACTCAAGCTGAATACAATGTTGTGGGCTCTTTTGCCAATGGTTCTGGATATAGCACTGCTACCAACGTGGCCACCACAGGTGGTACAGGTACTGGCTTGACCGTGGACATTACCGCTCCGTCGGGCTCAGTCACTTCTATTGTGGTCAACAATCCTGGGACTGGCTACAGCAACGACGACACCATTCTTGTTACTGGTGGCGATAACAACTGCGATTTTGTTCTTGAAAATCCCAACCCATCTACAAATAGTGCCGCATTTCCTTGGCTGTTTGGCATCAACGGGCAACTGACAACACCGGGTGAAGCTTGGGTTAAATCAGGAGACAACTACAACAGCATCGTATTCACACCTGACGGCACTACCGACAATGGACACATCAAGGTAGATGGCGGGCAGAACATGGTGTTGCGTTCTGGTAGCAACTTCTACGTGAACCGTAACGGTCAGGACAAAATCGCTGTCACTGACACCACCTCCGATTTCATGGCTGCTACCAATGTGCGCATACAGTCAAACCGTGCCGGATCAACTAACACATGGGTGTTTGATACTACCGGTAACTTGTCAGCACCTGGCAACATTATTGCTACTCAATACATATTAGCCAGTGCCGGTGGTAATACCGTCAGTGTAATACGCCAAAATCAAAATCCACCTGTGGGTTCAGAGCCATTTGGCATAGAAATGTCTACCTTGTCTGATACTCCAGGTATCTACAGCAGCATATCAGCCGGACCAGACTATGTGACTCTAAACAGTAGCAATGGCGGCAACGCCAACGTGACCTTGCAAGGTGGCTACGGTGTCACTATCAGCACTACTGATCCTGCCGGCAGTAACGAACATGACTGGACATTTGGTACCGATGGCGAATTCTACTTGCCAACAGGTGGCAGTTTGGGTCCTGTTGGCAAGGGCTGGACTGGTCTAGGCGGCGGCAATGGCAACCCATTGAGCATGACCAGCTACTATTCCGACGGCATGTATTCCAGCTGTATTAACCTGAACCCAGATGGCACCTTATACATAGCCACCTACGGTGACGGCACCGGACAGCAAGGCAACTGGAATTTTAGCAACACCAATTTAACTGTCACAGGAAATTCTACAATAGCTATTGCCAATGCCACAAGTGGCCAAGGTGGCAGTAGCCTGACTCTGCAGGCCGGTGCTAGTGATACAGTTACATACAACGGCAATCCAGGCGGCGACCTAAACATCATCGGCGGCTATGGTTCGTTTGGCGACGGTGGTGGTGGCCCAGGTGGCAATGTCAATATTACCGGTGGCGGCAGTAGTGATTCAACTCCAGGCAATGTCATCATTAGTTCTGGCAGCAACATAAACATCAAGACCTATATGGGTGCAGGATTGGCGGGCGTTTGGACCTTTGACAACACCGGTACCTTAACCATTGCTGGCAACATCAACGGCGATGGCGCAAGCCCAGCACCCAGTATCAACGGATTTGACAGCATCAACGCTTTGACCATCAGTGCCTCTGGCAATGTGTATGGCACCAACTTTATTGGTAACGTTGCGGGTAATTTAGTCAGTGGTGATAACTTGGCCGGCTTTGATCAGTTTGGCGACTTTGTATTACCAAGTTCAGTATATTTTGGTCGCTATGCCAACCAGGGCTTGGCTGTCACTACCAGTGCCACCGGCGCTACCATAGCCGCTCCGCAAACAGGACAAAACTTAATATTCCAGACCAATAGCGTAGGGCCAGTGTATCATAACCTAACATTTGACAACACAGGCAACTTAATTTTACCAGGTAATACCTTTTCTGTTAACTATGCCAATGGCACACCAGTAAGTCTAGGGGGTGGCAGCTCATACGGTGATTCAAATGTGGTTACCTTGTTGGGGTCATTTGGAAGCAACACTATTTCAACCACAGGCAATGTTACAGCCGGCGTAACCAATATACAGGCCAATCTTGATGGATCCTTGGATAGTGTGGTACGGATCACAGCCGACGGATCCAGCAATCCTGTGACCAATTCAGGCGTCATGTTACATATAACTGGACAAGTGGGCAATCCAACCAGAGTATACCTTGACTCGGCCAACAGTTATCCAGCCATCATTGGTCGAGTCTATGGTGGTACTCCTACAGCACCAACCGCTGTTGGAGCCAATGTGCTGATCAATCGTATCAGCACCAATCCCTATACTTCTGCAGGATGGGCTGCCAACAGTTCTACTCGTATAGACATGCTGACCACCGAAGCACAGACCACTACCAATCGTGGAAGCAAGATAGTGTTGTCTGTGACTCCCACTGGATCTAATGCTTATGCTAATATCGTTACAGTCTTGGGCACAGGTGTTAGTGTAACCGGCAATGTCACGGCCAATTATTTTGTGACCACAGCCACTGTTATCAACGGCAACATATCAACTGCTGGCAATGTCACGGCCAATTATTTTGTGACTACAGCAACCGTTATCAACGGTAACATATCAACTGCTGGCAATATCACAGGCAATGGCACCTTGTCGGTGGCCAGTGACATAAGTGCTGCGGGTAACATCTACACATCTAACATAGTGAGTGCCACAGGCAATATCTACACATCCAGCTCGATCAGCGCCAATGGCAATGTGCGTGCTGGCAACTTCACAACCAATGGCGTGATTTCAACAGCTGGTAACGTATACGGTAACAACATATCTACCACCGGCAACCTTGTGATCGCCAGTGGGCGTGTGGATTTGAACAGCTATGGTACTCCTACTATCAATTCCATTGGTTATGGCATAGTAGGACCCACCAGTTCACTAAACATACAGGCCGGACCCAATCAAAACATAGCCCTGTACACGCTCAACAGTTTTTACAGTTGGAACTTTGACCAGACCGGTAACTTAACAGCTCCAGGCAATATCACTGCTGCTGGCAACATCACAGCGGCCAACTTTATAGGCAATGTGACCACTACAGGTAACATTGTTGGATCCTTGATATCCACCACTGGCAATGTGGTAGCCATTGGCGCGGTCAATACACCCAACGTGGTCATTACCAAATCCCTTGTGTTCAACGGCCTGAACGGCAATGCCAACATCGACAGCTATGCCAATTTCAGCACTTCAGGCAACGTCACAGCACAAAACATTGTTGGCAACATCTGTATCACTGGCAATGTGATTGGCACCCAGCCCAATGTACAGTTGGTAGCCGGTGCCTACACCTGGACCTTTGACAACACTGGTAACTTGACCGTTCCAACCGGCGGCGATATCCTGTTGGCCAACTCACAATCTGTAATCAGTTCTGCTGGCAATATCACAGGTGCTTATATCTTTGGTAATGGTAGCCAGTTGACTGGATTACCGGCAACTTACGGTAACTCAAATGTCACAACATTGTTGGCCGCATATGGCAGTAATACTATTTCTACCACGGGTAATATTACAGCTGGTAACCTAATTGGTAACATTTCAATTGCCGGCAACGTGGTTGGAGCACAGGCCAACGTGGGCATTGTTGCTGGAAGTTATACCTGGACTTTTGACAATACCGGCAACCTGACACTACCCACCAATGGTGACTTGATATTCAGTGCTAACACCACAATGACCAGCGTCACAAATGGTAATATTACCATTGACCCCAATGGCACAGGACAGTTGCTGGTTACCTCCACTACTCCGGCACAGTTTGGCAATACAGTAAGTGTTGCCGGCAATGTCACAGTATCTGGCTCGGGCGGCGTTAAGATTCCAAACTTGCCTGCCTTCCGTGTGTATGGCAATAGTTCATCAATCTGGAGCACTACAACCAACGGCACAGGCATTCTAAACGGCAACAACTGGGCAGTGGATTATAACCAGGGCGGTTACTTGAATTCGTCAACAGGGGTCTTTACCGCACCCGCGGCTGGTCTATATCAATTAAATCTTGTTTGCCGTGTGGCAAATAATACTTCACCAAGCGCACAGGCCATTGTTATCAAAAACTATGGGTCAGGTAATGTAAATCAAGTCATGTGGGAATCAGGTGCCAACCCTAGTATTAATCATTTTGGTGTCAGCACGGTATCAAAACTGGCGGCAGGAGACACACTTACACTTAAAGTAACTGTTGGTTCACTTATTTTTGATGGCAACGATAACTGGTCAGTGGCGTTCCTAGGCTAACATGATTATACAAGGTGTAACACTCCGCGGGACTAGAGTAGCAGATGGTGGTGTCATGCCTACCGGTCTGGTTGTATATCTTGATGCCAACAACCCGGCCAGCTATCCTGGCACAGGCACTACACTCAACGACCTGTCGGGCAATGGCTACACTCACACCTTGAGCAACAGCAACCTCTATACTGTGTTGAGTGGTGTAAAATGTTTCAACTGTAGTGCCACCGGGCAGGTGATCCTGGCCAATTCGCCCAACATACAGATACCCTCAACTTTTACCTACATCAGCTGGGTGCGGGTAAGATCTACTTCAACTGGTTTTAGAACCCTGCTGCGAGGTTATCAAGCCAATGGAAGCCGTCCCAACGGTGGTCATGCTATCATCGTCAACACCGGAACCAACATCTTGGGCATGTGGGATAATGCGTCAGTACCGCCAACTGGATTTAACAGTAGTGGTTACAATATGAGTGCTTACGGTGATGTCTGGGCACAGTTTGCCACAGTGGGCGATACCGCAGGGCAAACATTTTACATCAATGGTCAACAGGTTGGATCAAGCGTGTCAAAGTCTGTAGCAGGACAGTATCATTATGCCTGGGGCAATATTCAGTCAGCTAACGATCAACCTTGGGGCTATGTGGCCAATTTAGAGTTGTATAATACTAAACTTACCGTTGAACAAATACAACAAAATTATTATGGATTACGAGGCAGGTTTGGAGTATGACAACTATTATTCAAGGCACAAACATACAAGGCTTTACGGTATATGACGCATCGTTCAACAGCAACGGTGCACTACTATACCTAGACGCTGGCAATACTGCCAGTTATAGTGGTAATGGCACTACCTGGACCGACTTGTCTACAAACAACAACAATGCCACTTTGGTTGGCAGTCCCGCCTTTACCAGTAGTGGTGCCAACAGTTACTTTACGTTTAACGGTGCGGGCACACAGTTGGCGTCTACTGCTACTGCCAAATACAATCAAACCTATACTGGTAAAACAGTTTTCATTGTAGCAAGGTTAACAGCTATCACCGGCGGCACTTATCGTTGTATGTTCGGCACACCTACTGGAACTAGAAACTTTAATACCTACATATACAGTCCGTCTACCGGCGTTTATCAAATACATTATAGTGCCAATGGACAGGGTGGGCTCAGCAACAACTTGGCTATCACTACCAATCAATGGTTTGTTGCCACGGTTACTCAAACTACCGGTGGCTTAGTAAGCTACTATCTCAATGGGCAACCAGTGGGAACCAATACAGGCATAACATTTAGCCAATGGGTCAGCAACGGTGGCGAAAATGTGGCCTATGGTGACAACTACTGGTATGGTGACATTCCTGTTGTAGCTGTTTATGGTCGTGCCCTGACCGCGGATCAGATACAGCAGGACTATAACTCACTCAAGGGACGTTATGGGCTTTGATGCATAAGTAATACAAACTATAAGGAAAAATATCATGGTAGCACCAGGAATAAACATAGGATCAGGTTGGGGCGTTGGACCCGGATGGGGCATTGGCTCAGAAGCACCACCACCCAACTTGGTTTTGAGCCTGGACGCAGGCAATCCGGCCAGTTATCCAGGATCAGGAACCACCTGGACCGATACTGTGGGCAGTGTACCATTTACACTGTACAGTGGCGTCACATACAACTCAGCCAACGGTGGCTACTTGACCTTTGATTCTGGTGCTGGTCAATACGCCCAGGGTCCTAGCATAGCTCAATTGCCTACGTGGTCAGTTGAAGTGTGGCACTACTACACCGGTAACAACACTGGTACCAGTCCGTGTATTGTTACAGAAGCGTTTGGAGGCGGTGGCATCAACTATACCTTGGGTGCCATTAATAATAATACTACGGATTTAGAAGCTGGCTGGTACAATGGCGGAGCCTGGATCTATACCGGCACCAGTTATAATCTAACTCCCAACACCTGGAATCAAATTGTAGGCACCTACGACGGAACCTATCCCAAACTGTATGTAAACAATACCTTGGTAGCCACTGGCATCACGTCAGGCGGCGCAGCTTATGAAAGTGGTCAAGGCATAAGGCTCATGAATCGGTGGGATAACGGTATTACCGATCTTTGGGGTGGCAACTTGGCCATTGTCAAAATATACGACGGTGCTCTTGGTGACGCCGGAGTCAGTGCTGAGTGGAATGCTCATCGAGCACGATTTGGATTATAAAAAGGAAAACAGATCATGGTAGCACCGGGAATACAAATAGGATCAGGCTGGGGTATCGGCAGCGGTTGGGGCATTGGACCAACTGGTACAACACCCACATTACCTGTCTTGGATATTACAGGGCACACATTTGGTCAACCATACGCTTCTGTTACCTTTGACATAACCAGTGATGGCGGTAGTGCTATAACTGAAGCCGGGGTCATCTGGGGCTTACCAGGTCAGACCACTTATGCTACCAGTGTGGATAGCTGTGTTACAACCAGTACTACCGCAGAAAGAAAAGCTGTGCGAGCCGGAGACAGTTGCGGAAATGCAATACTGACCGGAATAACAGGATCACAAACAGTTGGCTTTAGCGCCAGTGAATTTCTATATGAATCTATCAACGCAGTAGCTTATGCCATCAATTCTGTAGGCATATCTTATAGTCCCACAGTACTAACTTGGACTCCTACTATTTGTTTAGCCGAAGGCACCTTGATCACCTTGGCCGATGGTACTGCCAAGACCATTGAAAACATCGTCATGTCGGATACCTTACGAGTGTGGAACTTTGATCTTGGTCAATCGGCTGTGGCCAAACCCTTATGGATCAAGCAGGCAGAAACCACAACACAATACAATCTACTGACATTCAGCGATGGGTCTACACTTAAAACCATTGGACAGCATAGAATATTTAACAAGCAAGCAGGCGCATTTACCTACCCAATGACTGACGCCACGCCGATCGGTACAATCACAGTCAATGTTCACGGTGAAGAAGTTGTCCTGGTTGATAAATGCATCATGATTGACACTGTGAACTATTACAATGTGATCACTGAACATCATTTAAATCTATATGCTGATGGCATCTTGACCAGCATGCGTTACAACAATGCGTATGCCATTGCTGACATGAAGTTTGTCAAGGATGGTCGTGCGTTGAGATCTACCACAGAATTTAGTCAGGCCGGCATCGCTGATCGCTGGATTACCGGTTTAAGATTGCCAGAACAAACCATTCCTGTAGCTGATATCAAACGCTATTGCGATCGACTGGAATACAAAGAAGACAATGCAGCGATTTCTGCAGAACTTTGGCACAACACAAACAATAAGAGCGTGACATGGTAGCACCATTACAAATAGGCGGTGGCATTGACATTGGTGTTTGGTGTTAAACCGTAACTGATGATCACACTAAGACCTGCCGCCACACGCGGTAATCCTAAAGCCGATTTTATCACGAGCTATCGTACGTTTAGCTTTCCGGCCTACTACGACGCCCGCTATATGAACTACGGCCATTTAGAAACCATCAATGATGACCGTGTTCAGTATGCCTGGCAAGTGCCCTGGCACGAGCACAAGAACATGGAAATTTTTGGCTATGTGGTCGAAGGATCGAGTCATCATGTAGACAGCCTAGGCAACGATGTAGAAGTTCCGGCAGGTGCTGTTCAGCGCATGACCTGTGGATCAGGTATCAGTCACACCGAAGGCAACACTGCCAATACTCCAAATCGTTACCTACAGCTATGGATACAGCCCAATGTGACAGATACTGAACCCAGTCATGCTTGGCATCAGTTCACCCGTGAGGACAAGCTCAACACCTTTTGCAACATTACAGAATATCTACCCATTAAACAAGATGCTAGATTTCTAGCTGGTATCTTTACTGAAGATTATGTGTACTGGATTGATACAGGCCGGCACTATTACCTGTATGTGGTCACTGGCACTGCTGAGATAAATGGACATGCTGTGACGGAAGGTGATGGTCTGGCGTTTGATCAAGAGAACAGGATTGAGATCGTCAATCCTGCTGAGTCAGAAATTATTGTTTTTGATTTAGTTTGAGTTCTTTGATGTGTTTACACTCACCTGCTTGCCACTTGGCGGCTGGACAAGTACAGGTCCAGGATCCGCGATCGTTGGTCACGGTATAAACAGCACCCCGACTACCGGGCACTCGAAAAGTTTCACCAATCAAGACCAATTCTTCTCTAGGAAAGAATCCCCACGTGTTGGGCACTTCCTTGAACTTGCGACCCGATGCCTTGAACCGGTAGGGTTCACCCATTTCGTGTATCTTGCCGGTGCTGGACTGGACATAGCCGTACATCTTGTCCTTGGAGTCCGACAAGAAGTACACATGGTTGGGCATGTCGAACTCCACGTCCCATTCGGTGATTTCTTGGAATGCTTTCATCCTTGCGCAAACACTTCTAAGGTATGAACATACTCAACGAACTTCTCGAACGGCACAAGATCATAAGGCGTGTGGCAGTAAAATGCTTCGGGCATCTTGATGCGACGACCATCCTTGTAACACTCGTGAAAGGTCTTGATGTTGTCCTCTTCTACATCGTCCCAAGGACAGTATTCATAACCCAAATAATTGTAAAGTCCAGGTTTCATGATTTCTCCTTAGCGGCTCAGATTGATCACACGGCCTTGGAATTCCATAAAGCTGACTCTCCAGGGCACAAACATTTCAATGCCCACACGGCTGTCGGGACCGGCTGTGGTGCTAACACGGTCGTTGCCAAAATGGTCTTTGGTCACTACCACACGATAGGCCTGAAAACCCTGGCTGGTATCGTTGCGATCAACCACACGACCTTCGATGTAGCAGTCATCGCGACCCTGCATGGGCTTGAAATCATATGCACGGATCACATCGTTTTGTTGGATTTCTAGGTTCATTTCGGCTCCTTTTTATTAACTATACATACATTATAGCAAATCGGGCATTTTTGGTCAACCGAATTAAAAACCTCGCTTTTTTAGGCTTTCTAATGCGGTATTTGCACTGTTGGCCCAGCTGAAATCCTGTCGTATCCTGCGGCTATTTTCTACTGCTTTTTTAGACAAAACATGATGTTTCTTGTAGGCAGTACGCATGGCTTTTACCAAGCTGTCTACTCGGGGTATGGCCCACGTGCCCCAGTCGTTGTCCACAAATGGGTAGTAGCCCTTGTATTCAGGACAGTCTACCGGAGCCAGATCATAGTCAACCATGACGCAACTGCTACGTATCGGATCCAGGAACTGCATGTGACCCGACCAATCGGTAGTGATGATGGGCAGGCCTGATGCAGCCGCTTCGATAAGTGGTAGTCCCCAGGCTTCGCCACGTGTGGGCAACACAAACACATCGGCCTGACTGTACAGTTGAGCCACCCCGCGTAGGTCTGATGCACCCCAATACAGCTTCCAGTTTTCAAATCCGTGACTGCGCAGGTCAGTGACCATCTGTTGGTACTTGATATCACCATCCTTGAAATAGTCGCTTTTCATGACCAGTTCTACTGCGGCATGGCCGCCAAATTCTTGCCTAAATGCGTCAAGAATTTCGGGATAGCTCTTGCGTACTTCATACTTGCCTACCACCAGGAATTGGAATGGCTTGGTCCCTGGCTCCTTCCTACGATAGGGATGGAACAGGTCGGTATTGACTCCTTCAGGTACCACGTCGATCTTTTCGGCCGCGATGCCATTGGCTATCAAGGTGTCTCGTCCCCAGGCGCTAGGTACCCAGACCACGTCGCAGGATCTAGCAGCATGCAACACACCCACTGGAATCCTGGTGCTTTCAAACACTATCCACTGTATGCGTAAACCCTTGAAGAACTGTTCAATGTTCATGCCCACTAGACTTATGGTCACATCCTGTTCAGTGCTGACTCGAGCCGCCGCTTCAATGGCCGGGATATCTTGGAAATTCAGCTCTTCCAGCTCTATGCCGTTTAAGGCACCCAGGGCATCACAAAATGCCGCAAAGTGATTGCCTATGCCCGAACTGTTTCGTTGCCCTATTACACGTATTTTCATTCGGGTATTTACGCCTGGTGCCTAGACGTAGGCAACTTCCCAGCGGGCGATCCTGCGTTCGATTTCAGCTTCAAGAATGTTCATTACTTCTGTTTCTAAAGCAGTACGAGTGGTCGAATTTTGGAAGGTTTCGAACAGGCCATCAATTTCCTGGATGGGCATGTTGCGAACGATTGTTTGATAATCAGCTTTACGATGTTTAGACATGTTATTCTCCATCATATGATAAATGAGCGTGAGCACGATTCCACTCGGCGCGGAGACGAGCGGCTTCTTTGCGGGTCATGGGTTCTTCTTCGATCTCCGCGCCAACTAACTGTTGCATGGCCACACTAGGAACTTTCAGTTTGACCACACGGAACGGGTTTTCGTCGCGAACAAATTTGGTGTAGAACTGTTCAAGAGCTCGAGCACCATTGGCGTGATCAAGACGTAACAGTTCTTTGGCCGCGGCACTTTTGCTATAGACCGGATTGATTAAGATCATGTGAACTTCTTCACCAAATGCTACCAGCTGATTCACACGGGCTTCATTGGTGGCGGTACGGAACTTCATGGTGCCATCTGCCAGACGGCTATAACCTGCATAACGGATTGCATCTTTCATCGTTGCTCCTTTTTAGTTACTATACAAGTATTATAGCAAATCGGCTGTTTTTGGTCAACCGATCAGCCAACCCTGGTTTTGTGCCTGATGTAGCCACTGATAAAAGGGGCGATCAATGGTCAGTGTCCACTTACCATTAAATCCTAGATAACTGGTAGGATCATCGTTATTGTGATCGTTATTATATTGAGCCAGATAATCAAATTTAGGTATTATATCGATATTATCAACGGAAATATTATCAATTATTATTGCGGTTTCTACCGCACCATAATCCTTGTTATATAATTCTACACAAATATTAATGGTATCTAATAATCCTACTCGATAATCCAAGATAATGGTATCAGATAATGCTGTGTATCCTATTAGATCGTGATTAACTCGTAGCCAACAGTTGGCTCGTCCAACAGGGCTTAGTTGTATCCGTACCAATACCGTGGTATCAATAGCCGTGAGATCTGAATAGCGATTCATATTGAGGTAGATAGTCTAGTACAGAATTTTTGCGACCGCTTTCCAATCGTTTGAGATAGTCGATCAAGTCTGGCAAACGATTGCTTTCATCTTGCGCCGTATTTAAAAAATCAAGATAACTCAAGGCATCTTGATAAATTTGTGCATGAGACATGTTGGGATCTCGAGTGTTTACAATTTGAGCATGATGATCAACCTGGTGCGATTTTACCCAGTCTGATAGTTTATCATGCGCCTGTTGACGCTGTTCGGCTGGTAGTACCCCAATGCGCATGAAAGATGGCTTGTAAAGGAAATTACAACTTTCCACAGCAATACCATGTTGCCAGGCATAATCGTAAACTGTAGACAGTTCATGTACAGTTAAACAAGTAGGTGTGACCCTGAGTTGGATCAACCAGTCCTGTTGCCGTGCCACTGATACCCAACGATCCAATAATTCTTGAGTTGTAGATAGTTTACTGGGATATCGAATATAATCATTGACCTTGGTCAAGGTCTCAACACTCATGCCCAGGTTGACCTGTTTGAACTGAGTCAACAGATCAATTATTGACTGATCCCACACTGTGAGATTGGTAGTAAATCCAACAGTGACTTGCGATGCTATATCAGCTGTGATTAACGCTGATAATATGTTGCGAAAACCTGGAGTTATCAATGTTTCGCCGCCGATAAAATGCAAATAGTGTAGATCCTTGCTGTTGACTAGATCTGATATAAATCGATCAACCAACGCTGGATCATCACACCAGCTGGTCGGTGGAAGAGAATCAATCAAACCTAAATGCTTAAATTCCGCGGCCATACGACTGCTGTTTTCTGGTCCACAGAATACACATGCGCTGTTGCAGTAGTTACCGAGGTCAATTTGCCAATCAACTACAGTTCTGGTTGTGGTACCATTGGCACTGTTGCTATAATCAAAATCATCTCGTAAGGTCGAACTGGCCAGGCTCTTGTCAAACCATTGAGTCTGTATTCCGACCTTGAGCAACTGTCGTTGGCGTCCGCTGACCTTGCCGTGTTGTTCCATTTTGTAGCAGGCTCCGCACATGTCCAGATTTTGACCATCCAACAAGGCAGATCTTAATGGAGCCATATTCTTTTGAAAAAAGGTCAGTGGAGAGATCTGCTGTATGCTGTGATCAAAATTGACACGAGTTCCGTGATTTACCTGCCATCTGCAGGCCTCGTACGTGCCCGAGTTGGTGATACGCATGTGAAGCCAAGGACTGGCACAAAAGGTCTGATCAAGACTCATTAAACACGCTTGTCTATAATGCGATCGGCTAGGCCGTAAGACACGGCTTCCTCGGCACTCATGAAGTTGTCACGTTCCATGTCGGCAGTGAGTTCGTCAAAGGTCCGGCCAGCGGTGTTGTGTTTGACATAGATTTCAGTCAGATACTTTTTCATTTTTAAGATTTCTTGTGCCTGGATCTGAATGTCTGTGGCCTGGCCTCTGGCACCGCCCGACGGTTGATGGATCATGTGACGAGCATAGGGCAGGATCAGGCGTTTGCCCGCGGCTCCGGCCTGTGCCAGTAGGCTGCCCATGCTACAGGCCTGACCCATCACAATGGTGCTCACATCCGACTTGATAAACTGCATGGTATCGTAGATGGCCATGCCTGCTGTGACCACGCCACCGGGACTGTTGATGTAGAACAGGATGTCACGGTCTGGATCTTCGGCTTCCAAGAACAACATCTGTGCCACTATCAAGCTGGCTGAGTGTTCGTTGACATCTGTGTCCAGCATGACGATACGGTCCTTGAGCAGGCGACTGTAGATATCATAACTGCGTTCACCTTTGGATGTTTGTTCTACTACCATTGGGATCAAACTGGGCATTATATTCCTTTTTCAATAATGAGTTTTTGTTGTGCCACATAACGAGCAAACTGTGTTTTATTATACATGATTTTGTCTTGAAGAGCAACAAATTTTGATTGCCAATAGGATTGAGGCTGTTGGCAAAGTGTTTGCAAGAACGTGGTCAAATGATCTGGATTGGCAAGATCCTGTTGGCTGATATCTTGGAAATCATCCACGTAGGGTTCAAATCCACGATCGGTCAACCACTTGACCGCGCCATCTGTATCGTAGACCAGGAATGGACGACCGCCTATGATGGGCTTGTAGATCTTTTCACTTACGAAACCGGTTTGATTTATGTTCCAGACCGTTTCGGTCACTATGTTGACCAAGTGTCTGGCCCAGTTGTCGGCATGACCTAAACTCACAATGTCATTGGGTATGCCGTACAGCTTTCTGGTTGCTTCGGGAGCCATGTTGTCGTGTTCACAGTCCACTGGCAAGATACGTTGTTGTCCCATGCTTACTATGCCCAAATCCAGGAGATTCATGCTGGCCAGTTCGTCGTAAAGTCTACGCCGATGCCAGTGTGGTTTACGATTCAAGCACATGTAGGCCCTGTCAATACGACCTGGATCCATACAGGGTTTATCTAGATTGTACTGATCTGTCAGCAAGGCCCAGTAGTCCACAGCACCCGGACCTGTATAGTAACCTAGGCCTACAACTTTACAGTCAAATTCTGCGTACCAGGCTGGTTGTGGTATAGCAGGATCCAACATGGCCACGACCACTATACAATCAAACTGCATGGTACGTAGCTGTGACATGACTTCTTGATGAAACTCTTGACTGTACCAGGTACTGTTGATTACCACTGTGCGACTGTTGTCCTGTGCTAGATTGCGCAACATGGGGTCAGTTATGGCAATTTCAAACTGCTTGGCTGGCCAGTCTGGCCCCCACCCGCGATCAAATATTTGCGTTATCATAGATCAAGCGGTGTAGATGTTGACGATTACGATGAGCTATGGCCCAGGTCACGTCGGTGACATGTATTGTCGGCAGTAGTTTTTTGATTGCTTGCCAACGATCGGGACCTTCCAGTTCGTCATAGGTTTCGTCCCAGCAGGTGTGGTAGGTTTCAAAACCCAGGTCTCTCAATCGGGCTAAAAAGTTTCGCGGCCCATACACTATGATGGGTCTGGCAGCCATGATGGGTCTGAAGGTTTTTTCTGTAGGAAAAAATGTATCACCCAGGGTATAGGTTTCGGACACCAGTTCAGTAACAAATTTATCATAGTGTGTAAGTAGATCACGGTTGGTATTTTGATCTGGATCGTAGTGGTCTCTTACAGCATGACCGTCAATGGATGTCACAGGACAGGAATTGTACCAGTGTACAAATCTAGCGAATTCTCCTTGAAACAACCAGTCCTGTGCCCGTTCTAGATTGATGCCAGCTGGCGGTTCGATCCAAGGTAACGGACCACGATTGTGCATGTGACTCAAAATAAATTTATCCGCATGGTGGTGCCAAATGTCGTACAGCATTACACATCTAGCCACCGTATGCCGACCAACAAAATACCCAAACGGTTTAGAATTATCGGCAGGAAGTACAGATTTCTGCCAATAGCTTTTGGCCAGATCCAGACAGTGATTCCTGGTATCGGTAGTGTTGATGTATGGTACTAGTTCTGTACGATTGGGATTGTTCATGATCACAACTGATTCAGGATCGCGACCAGACTGTTCAATCATGCTTGTTAGGCCAATAGCACCCAGGCTGACTCCCTCGTTATGGAAATCTAACACTAAAGTACCGGGCTGTGCAAGGGCTGTTTGGACTTCGTTTGGGTTCGACCAAGCATCACCACAAACTCTAACGCTGATAGTAATCATGACAGCGTACTTATCACGGTAAATATGTTGATGCGCGATATACTAAATCTGTTGGAAAATCTCCTGTCCGAAGCCAATCTTTCGGCCACGGAAATACCGGCTACCAAGGCCAGTGCAGTGATCAATCCCAAAAATAACAAACCCTATAGTCGTCCAGAACTGTTTTTGCTCAAGGTCAAGACCGGTAGTCCGTTTACTCTGGTATCGGGTGGTGAAGTGACCATTGATCCCAAAGAAGCTCGTGCTGTTTCGGCCTGGGTACAGTCAGGACCCAAAGGCGTGATAACTCTGCGTACCACCGATGGTCAACAGGTAAAAAACAATGAGCTGTTAAAAACTGAAGAATTTGGCAGCAAGGCCAGCCAGACCTTGGCAGTCAAAGGCAGTGATATCTTTGATGTGCAGGATCAAGAAGTGGCCGATTTTGGCAACAATATCGAACAGCTGCTCAATGCAGGCGGATTTCCGGCCAGCCAAATGTATGAAAAAATCTCAGGCAGTCCACGCATAAAGCAACTGGGCAAACTGGGCGATGCGGTGGTATATCTAGCACGCCAGGCTGCCGAAGGTCGCGTGCCGCAACTTCCACCTGATCTCAGCAAGGATGAAATCAAGGCCATCGAACTGTATGCCAGCGAGTATATTGGGGTCATGGGTCTCCTGTCAGGAGCCACTGTATTCAAAAAAGGCACTCGTAAAGATTTTGACGAGTTTGTTGGAACTGATCTAAACGACATGATCATGTATTTTCCCAAGGCCAGTAACAATCCATTGGCTGACAGTTTCAGTGTGGTCAATGACGAAACAGGGCATGCTGTCAAGATCAGTAGCAAGGCCGCTGGTAAAGGAGCTCCTCCGGCTCTAAGTGGTATCAAGATGCCGGCTGAAACTAGAAAAAAATATCCCAAGGCTGCCAAATTTTATGATGTGGCCGTGGATCCCAGCCTCAGCGCCTTTACACAGCCGTTTGCCATGATGAACTGGTTGTACAAAAACAGTCCCAGTTCAGTTCCCAAAGAATATGCTTCTTTGTTGCCGTTTGATCCAGATCTGATCCAGACCATACAAATGAACTATGCCAAGGGTGAACCCATACCCAAGCGCATAATGAATACTTTTAACAAGCGCATCAGTCCGCGAGTTCAGGCCAGTCCCAGCACTGCCGGTGGTAAGATCTGGTACAGTGTGACCAAGGACGTGATTGAAGCGGTCAACGATAAGGATGCTGTTCCAGGATTCCAAAAAGCTGTGATACAGAGTTTGGGTTACAATTTCATACAGCTCTATACCAACATCAAGGGCAACAAGCTGGTAACCGAAGCATTTTGGCCAGCCACTATACATGGCGAAGTGCGTCTCAAGACCAAAGGTTCCAGTCTTCAGCCTACCAGTGGCAAGATTTCAGTAGAAATCAGTCCTGGCAAAGGCGATGACATGCCCGAAGAACCCGGGGGCACTGTGGCCAATACTGATGCTGCAGATTTAGATCAAGTCAGTAGAAAACGTAGTAGTGTCAAGGCCAGCAAGTCAGATGAAAAGTTGGGTAGCAAAAAAAATCTAGGTCGCGAACGTAGACGTTGATTAGCGTTTTAAATCTGAAATAGCATCGCAGATGTGTAGCTCGAGAGCTTCTTCGGCTGATAGATACATATCGCTGGCTGGCAACAGCTTGGTCATGATAGTGGCCTCATCTAGGCCGGTTGATTCGCGATAGTGCAACAACATACGACGTTGGATCAAGTTGTGTTCTTTCTGCATAGCAAACAGTTCATGATGCTTGCCATCTGCATAGTGGCTGTACTGATGACTCATAATTGATGTATTGGGTGTCAAGTAGCGTCGACCTTTTGCTCCTGCTAGAAATATCATAAGCCCGGAACTGGCAATACACCCTAACCCTACTGTCTTGATTGGAATAGCGCTGCTTTTCATGACATCGATCAAGGCAAAGGCGTCTTCTACACTTCCTCCTTCTGAACATATCATCAGGAGCAGTTCTTTTTTCTTCTTTTTGGTCACATGGTTTTCAACCAGGATCCATTCGATTATGGGCTTGATGGCATCGTCATCTACTTCACCCATGAAAACATACATGCCAGCATCTTGCAGAAGCTTGGAGTGATCTTTTTCAGAGGTATCTGTTTCGGGAAGTAGGGCCATGATCTCGACTGTTTAATTAACTACGCATATTATAGCACATGCCATAATATTCACTCTATTACTTATCTCTTCAAAATGTGACAGTTTGACTATTTGCACTCGGATCTGCGTACTATTTTGGCCTGTACTGACTGCATGTTTGCCAAGCTCTGGGCCGTAACCGGCAGTTTTATAGGCACATGCAGATGCATACGAGTGTTTAGCAACAGATAAGGCCCACGAAATTCTACCAAAAATTGATCAGGCACCTGATAATTGACCTGGTGATCCAGTTCGGGTACGTCATAACAC
>Ga0208738_1000077_pt1 | contig 31309 bp, 33 predicted proteins | sample CryBogCBE21Jul09_FD_184561 | JGI IMG/M metagenome (GOLD analysis project Ga0208738, IMG submission 184561) | Freshwater microbial communities from Crystal Bog, Wisconsin, USA - CBE21Jul09 (SPAdes) | ecosystem: Environmental > Aquatic > Freshwater > Lake | place: Crystal Bog, Wisconsin, USA... | reverse complement strand
ACTCCAGTAATAATAAGCATTCCGCGCGCATCAATTGGACTAGGAGCCGCAGGAGCCGCAGGAGCCGCAGGAGCCGCAGGAGCCGCAGGAGCCGCAGGAGCCGCAGGAGCCGCAGGAGCCGCAGGACCTGTAGTTCCACCAGAAACTGGTAAGTTCAAGTAATTCTGTATAGATGCATAATAAGAACTCCAGTCGGAGCCGGTTACTCCAGCAGGTGACGATGAATTCGGGGCGCTCATTAACTTTCAAGGCGATAATAAATCAGCAATCGCATCCTTCCTGAAATTGGGAATTCTTTTGGACCATGCTCTACAACAGACGTATCGTCCAACGTATACCATGAAGAGCCAGGAGGCATATTACGACCGTATCCCCACCAATGCGAACCATTGTAACAACTCACAGAGAGAAGTGCATACTTATTCTTATTCAAGCTCAAAATAGATGCATAATCAACAGATGCATCTTCTGAAATCATATGAAAAATCATGACCTGTGGAAATGTTCCAATAAGTTGTTGTTTCGTACAACCTAACTCCTTACATTTTTCACACTTCCAATCTGGAACTTTGTAAGGCGTAACAGATTTCACAATACAGTCTGAGATAGGTACACGTTTCCCGTCCGAAACTAGTGAATATTCCATAACCGAATCTTCACGAATATCTCGCTGTTGGCAAGAATCACATTGAATAGAGTCAGCCGTTTTAAATCGACATAGTTTATCTAAAAAAGGTAGTTTGTCGCACAAATAGACTAGGAGTTCATGACTATCGCCAATACTTCGTCCGGCAGGCATAGCTTCGGTTCTCACCGACTCAAAAAATTCCTGAAGACCTTCTCGACCCTTACTTTCCCAAATAACTTGTAAACAACAATCAACTTTGTTTGTAGCATCGTGCTGTTTTTCATCGTATCTTGTCTGTACTTCGGGAATACGAAACACTGCTTGCAAACAAGTATTCACCCAACAACTTCCAGCGAAGTTCATCAATCCAAACATACTCCTTTAATGTTGTATCTTAGAGAAATCGGTTAAAAAGGGTTGTGGCGGTCCGCTGTACGGGAAAGCATTCTTCAAATCTGGATTGAATTCGTAATTCGCATCATTCGGTGGGGAATCCGACAATGTGTACCCCGACGCAACTGTTCCAGAAGTTCCAGACGTTCCAGACGTTCCGGTATTTCCAGAAGTTCCTGGAGTAATCGCGACATCGGGGCCAAATACTTGAGGGTACGCTCCACCGGAATTTCCGGATTTCGTACTTGCCTTCAACGAATCTGCCGGATCTATGGGAGGAGCATGCGGACCTTTCAGCGGTAAATTCTTAGAAAGGTTGGGGTCTTTGTCTTTTGTCGTACCTTGTGCGCCAAACGTTTCAAGCGTAGACAGTAATTTTTCATTGCTCATGTTCTCGCGGGAACACGAACGAGAGTAAAAAAGAATAAGCACAACAGCCACTAGCAAAATAAGCCACAGCCACATTGTCTTTGTAAGAATATAAGAAATGACTGTGAAAAAATCGGTAAAACGGTCTCGTAAGGGAAGTCGTAAGACTCGCCGTAGGAGTGTAAAGCGTGGAGGTGGAGATTCGGCGACGTGGCCTCCTCCAGATGCTTCGTTTGGGGCGAGCATCGGTAGTTCATTAAATACTGATAACGCCGAATTCGAGCCTACGAATGGTGGACGGAAACGCCGTTCACTTAAGCGTAAATAAGTACAGAGTCTGATTCAAATCGGCTAAAATCTCATCACGAATATTCAACAGTTCAGTATCTTTACTGCTGAGTAATTTCGGCAAACGAGTTGTTAACCATTCTACCGCCTGTTTCAGAAGTTCTGGGCCTTCTTCGTCAGTGTAATTGCGTAACCGAATTGTACCGGTGCGCTGAGTCAACTTCAGGCGACCATACTTACCAAAATACACTTCCATGAACTTATCGATAGAATCGTCTAGACTATCAACCAACTTATCAGTTGACGTATGGCGGGAAAACTGCATGGTTTCCCAATGGTATATTTTAACTTGGTTTCGCAACGTTAGCATCAGATGAACAATTTCCCCGCTCATTTCTTATTCTGTACCGGTATATTTTGTGCCGTAACCGGCATTGATTCTCCTTTGAATAATCCACTAGAAATCGCAGCATCGGAGGCACTAACACCTTCCCAGGTAGCTTCCATAGCATCATACCGTTTCTGTACTTCGGGTTTCGTCACAAGTAAATCCATAAATCCCGATGTTCCCCTGGATGTATCAGTAGCTGGATATGGTGCGGGCATAGATGTTTTAGGTATTGGTGTTCCACTCACTGCGTTCAAATATCCCGACCAGTGTTTGTCCATTTTGTTGTGTCCTAAGAATTAAATGCGAGAACTGGACGGAACCGATCTGAAAAAAGCAATAAAGTCAGGAAAACCGGTAGCCGTGTTCTTTTATATGGAGACATGTCCACACTGTATACCTATGCACGAGCCATGGGGAGAATTAGAGAAGGAGATTCCCCACATGGAGTTTTGCAAGATTGAAAGTTCAAAAGTTCCATCTGAAATGGGTATTACGGGATTTCCACACTTTGAAGTGTACAAAGATTCCAAAAAGACAAAATCAGTAGATGGACAGCGGTCAAAAAAAGATTTAAAGAAAGATTTATTTGGCGGATCCGGCGGCCGCAGGCGCACGAAGAGGCATCGTACCCGCCGGCTTGTTCGCCGTGGACGAAAGGCTACTCGTTGAGCCCCGAGCAGGAACATACCCTTCATTATCAATCTTAGCCCGACGAGCGGGGGGTGCGGATGAGTAGTCTGGCTTATCAACACCTTTCGCTAACCATTTCAAAAATGCATCCTGGTCATTCGGGATAGTCGCAGACTGCATAGTGGTGAAATTCATCATAGCTTTTGCCTGGTCAAATAGATCGGTGGTATCCATGTAAATATCCGTCGTTTGTGCGAACGACTCCGCAATCTTCGCCTTAACGTCTGAGCGAGTTACAGGCGCGGCATCGGGGCGATCAGGGTTATCTAGAATTTCAGTTAGCAGTGGGTTCATGAACGGATTCGCTTGGGTCGGCATAGTATACACTTTTCCACTTACCGCTGCCTTGAACGCTTCAAGAACTCGCCCATGTGGAAACAGAGTATAGAGTAGAACTGAAGCCGCCATAACCGCTGGGACGGCTAGAAGATATGCACTCACACCAGTAGCCAAAAAGAGAATGACTGAAAAGTAGACGGAGAACCGTACTACGGCATTCAAGGCCTGTCGTGTAGTCATAGACTTCGTGGGTACGAACTGACTCCATGTCGTTGGGGCAAACAAGATTGCTGGATCCCTGAACCAGATTTGTTCGGTCATCTTATTTCTACCGTGAGGTTTTCTCGCGCTGTTTCTTCTGTAGCCGCGCAAGCATTCTTTGCCGCCTCGCCTCTGGAGAATTTCCCATTAGAACGGTCGGTGCAGTTTCTCCGCGCGTACCTCCAAGTGCATCGTTGAATATGTTTCCGAAAATCGACGTGACCTTGGCCTTAATAGCTTCGATTTCTTCTTGAATCTTCTGCTGCGTAATTTCTCCACGCTCCATTTTCGTCTTAATAATCGCCTGAATTTTGCTCATAACTTTCTTAATCGTGGGATGTTCGGGATTCTTTAGCATCTCAATCATCTGCTCTGGATTCTCTAAGTTCAAATTGAGTTCGGAAAAATCCAGATTCTCCATAACATCCATAAACATCTTGGCGAGACGAGTTTCGGCAATATATTCTAAAATCTTTTTGAAGTGGTCTTCACTAGCCTTATCATTCAAAATCTTGTCTACCTCGTCATTTGGCGTTCCAGTCTTGAGCCAATATGCCTTGAAAATATCAATAATAGACCCAATCTTCTCTTTCAGGTCTCCGTGAACAAAGGATGCAATGGTACAGAGTTGAAGATGCTTCCAAAACTCTTCCTTAGGAATATCCCGAAGCCACATCTTGCTTAAATCTATACCGAACATAGTACGAGTCTCATCGGTAAAAAATGTATCATCCTTCTGAAGAATCTTGAGAGCGTGTGAATAAAACGTCTCAAAACTCTTTACGTCGTTATCTAGATTTACAGTTGCTTCCAGGTCCGGAAACGTCTTGCGGATATCATCGACAAATGCCTGGAAAATCTTAGCTGTGTCCATTTAAGTTTTATGGGAAACAATTGTTTAAGCCCGATTTCCGCCACGCGAAGCCATTAGACGACGGTTCTCCTCAGTTAAGCATACGCATCCACTGTCGGTGTTCATCGTTGACGGGCAGCAGTCATTATCGACCTGGTTATCAACTAGAAACATCAGCTTGTTCGTGTCTAAGGACTGACCGGGAAGACCAGACGCATTTATTGGCGCCGCTTCGTTCGCAGCCCACCCTGAGAGACCACCCCCGATGCTCACCTGGTCATAGGGTCCCATTCCACCGGCGTTGAGGGGCATTCCGGCCGGCTGCTGCATGAAGCTCTCCTTAGAGGTCGGCATCACCGAACCGATATTAAAGCGAACGAAAACTCCGGCAAGGACTGCCGCAATGAAAAAAGCGAGAACGAGCGCGGTTTTGTTCATTTATTACTTATGGGATGCGATTAAAAACCGGACGCAGCAATTAATGATGCGATAGTTATTGCGAGGACAAGCAGCACGGGATTAAATAGTGCGAGAATAATCGCAATCGCAAGAAGAATATAGACGAACGTTTTGATAATCGAAATAAACAGAGTTACAAACGACCATATGAAATCCACAATAACTTGAGCAAGGTATGCTCCAATATACCCTTCCGACACAAACCGTTTTAGGACATCCCGAATCTTCTCCAAGTAGTGTAGGAAAACACTCATAGAAGAAGCAGCTTTTGAAATAGTCAGTTTCGCAAACGTTAGAAGAAACCCACGAATCTTGGTGATGATGCCGCGGAATAACGTAAGTGGATTCAACATCTCTCCAAGCGAGCCAGTAAGAATACTAAAATATGACTGAACTTGGTCAAGAACAAGTTTGTAAAATTCTCCGGCCATAGCATTCGTGCAAAACACAAAGTTTTCTCCGGTATCGATATCTGGTCGAACAAACCCGGCAACCGGCATATACATCGGATTACACCGGTAATCGTTCCAGTTTGCCTTTACCTTTTCCCATGACCCCATCCCATGAGCAACCAGAATCGCAATTAATGATGCGAACGTTGCCGCTAAAACAAGAATCATGCTACTGATGTTAAGTACCTATTTTTAAATCGTTCGAAAAACCAGTGCGTTATTTCCAGCTCGCCTAGCACGAGATACCTATTTCCCGAATCAGACACTACGGGAAACATGCAACTATCCGTGATTAAATTGAACAACTGCATAGTCTCAACTTGTTTTGCGATACGCTGGTACGATTCTACTGTACGAACATGCCTATCTTCAAAGACCCAGCAACAAGGATGAGCCGTAATACCCTTTTCTACTTCTCCATAATATGTATTGTTCCCATTATGTACAACAACTCCCAGCACACGTTCGCCAGTATCGAGTACATCACCAACAATAATATTGTCTATACGTTCTGCTCTACCATTCTTGAGCAATACTCTCGTTTCCCGTGTAAGGCCAGTTGGATACGACGATGTGGGGGACTTTATCATATTGTGTGGAGATACACAACCATTATAGTGTAATTCGGTAAGATTCCTGCGGACTTCCAAAAAGACTGGTTTCGTAGTTTCAATAAAGTCCATGAATACAACGTGTCCAATACGTATGGTATGTGTACTCGTATTCAGACAAGAGAGTCGTCGAAGCTCTGGTGCAGGTACAGCATCGGGATGATGCGAAACTTGGATTGGGCTCTTACCCACTAATACCCGATGGTTTCCACTGACTACAACACCATATAAATTATACATTGATACGCCAGTTCCGTCCAACGTATACAAGGATGTGACTGTACTGCCGTTTTCCAATATAGACCCAAGAGGGATATCCTGCATTCGAACTTCTGTCCCATTCTGTAATTTGAGAAGAGTGTTCGGGTCAAAACACAGGAAGTTCATAGTTTGTCCGACCGGACCATTCATAACAGATTTACCGGTATCCATTCCGCCATAGAAAATGTACATGAACGACATCATGATTCCAATAACACGTGCGAGCAGAGTTCGCATACGAATAATAATGTACTGGAACTGACTCATCAAATTCTGAATTTTTCCAAACACCATCCCAACAATTCCCAAGAACCCGCTACGTGTATCACTTATCATCGAACGCATAGAATCCATTGCTCCACCGATTCCACTGACTATATCGGTCATCTGAGAAAACTGGCTCATGATTGGGTCCATCACAAATCCAGTATAATCGTGGAAATTCTTCATCGTACAGTCGGTGAAATTACCAAACGGATCTTCTCCAACAAGACCAGCTAAAGGCATATATGCAGGATTACACCGATACAGTGGCCAGTCGGCTTTCAACTTTTGGATATTGCTGAGTGCGTACATGTACAAACTTGCGCCCACCGACACAAGAGTCACAACTGAAACAATGACTATATCCATTACTATTAAGGACCAAAAACTGAAAACGGATTTAGCGGGCTATACTTGAAAAAAGAGTATCAAAATGAACTATCACACAATGTCGATAACCGAACTAAAGGCTGAGGCGAAGGTACACAACCCGAAAATTAAGCATTATTACGTTATGTCTCGCGCACAGCTTATCAGGATTCTGTCTATGGAGAAGTTGTCCGACAAGATGATATTGGATAAGAAGACTTTGAAGGAGCTTCAAGCAGAAGCGAAAGCCAAGGGTATTCCCAAGGTGTGGAGTATGCGCCGAGCAGATATTATCGAAGTCCTGTATCCCGATCCACAATCCTCAACTCTTAGCTCTGAAAAGCAGGACAAGAATAATGATGATTGAGAGGAACATGATTACCCAGAGAAGAGTTAGTGCGACAATGTATGGATATAAATACTGAAAGACCTTCGAAAGAATTGGTCTCAGTATATTTTTCTCAAAATACGCCTGAAATTCCGGAGACGAGAAGTATTGAAGGGGGTCATTCGCCATCTTGCTCTACCTTGTGCTTTTCCATCTGAAAAACAGCCGAATTTTTTATTCACTTCATATCAAACAACAAGATGAAGGGACAGACTACGAAGCTCCTTCTTGCCCTCGGTGGCGTTGTAGTGGTTGCGTGGCTGCTAAGTAATTATTCATCGGCGAAGGCGGTTGTTGGAGAAGGTATGGAGAAGCTCACCGACAGCCTCGGCGTACAGGGACCTCTATCGGATTCTGGCCCGTACGGAAAGCCCGTAAGCGCGGCGGGCGGTAATGCCCAGCCCACGGAAGATGTCCAGGGTCGTCACCCTGCTTCCCAGTCCACGTACTCGGAAACGACTCTGAGTGCTGGCGAACTCCTACCCAAGGGAACGATTGGTGCGTCTTGGGCTGCCGTGAACCCTGCGGCGGTTGGTGACCTCAAGGGCCAGAACTTCCTAGATGCCGGCTCGCACACCAATACGGCGGTGGCTGGTGTCTCGCAGACGAACCGGAATGCCTCGTGGGATATCCGCTCGGAGAACCCCAACCCCCAGGCGAAGGTCGGCCCGTTCCTCAACACCACGATTGCCCCTAACCCCTTCAAGCGTGGCCTGGACGCTTAAAGGAAAAAACTCCATTCGCATGCAGATATGATATCATCTTCAAACGATGAATTCAGTCTTGCACATTAGAGAAACGTCTCCTACGTTTTTTCGGTTTTCCCAAAGGCCGTTTACCGTCAACGGAAGCACCACAGTGTTTCATGTTACTGAGTACAAAGCTGTGGGCAATATACACTATTCTGACCAAAAACAATCCATTTTTATATTTAAAGCTATATCTCACATATAGTTTTAAATGTACTTTGATATAGGTGCGAATATTGGTTGTTGGGCAATAGAGAATGTGCATACTGCCGACAAAATTATAACGGTAGAGGCATCTTCTATTACCTTTAATAAATTGTGCGCTAATGTACGAAATAATAGTAAAATCATACCACTAAATTTTGCTGTATGCAACAATGATGGTAACGATATCGTATTCTATCATGCAGACTACGATGATGTGCTATCAACTTTAAATAAAGAATGGCTAACAAGCCCCAATTCTCGGTTTTTCGGAAAACCTTACCGGGAAATAAGGTGTAAGACTATAACTATTGATAAGTTAATTGAAACGTATGGAATTCCTGAACTTATTAAAATTGATGTTGAAGGTGGCGAATATAGTTGTATATCATCCCTAAGTCAAAAAGTAAATCACCTATGTTTTGAATGGGCCAGTGAAGTGAATGATATAACGTTTAAGTGTATTGACCATTTATCCACACTAGGATTCGCAAATTTCTATTTGCAGATGCAGGACAATTATACATTCAGACCGAATCCAGAACAGTATTTTGATGCGAATACATTGAAGAATAAGCTACTAGCAACAACTCCTAAAGTTGACTGGGGAATGATATGGTGCAAGTAGTTGATAGCAAAAACAATTCAGAACAACTAATAATGTGGCCAGCTGCACTACTTGGTGCGGGCGTTGCACTCGCATATGCATCTACGCGAAGTGTAGGAAATATACAGGAAGTAAAAAGTTCGAAGGATGGGCGTGTCTACAAGGTTCAGGATCTTCCAAATAAGCAGGAAGCGTGCGAATTAATGGCTGATATCCGAAAAAATCTGGATAAATTGATGACGAAGTATCGCGAAGACCCAGCGTCCGCCGCCGATCCTCGAACAAAGGTTCTTCTTGAACGATTCAAGCCAGAAAATATGTGTGAGAACGATATTCATGCGGATTCCACGTCTTATTCGGAAAACAAGGGTGAGAAGATTGTTGTGTGTATGCGTGAAAAGATTGAACCATACAAATTGGTAGACGCGAATACCGTGATGTTCGTTATCTTGCATGAGATGTCTCACCTTATGACTACAACAATTGGTCATACTCCAGAGTTCTGGACAAATTTCAAGAAGATTCTCCACGATGCTGTTGGAGTGGGAATCTATACTCCAGTTAATTACTCTAAATCTCCTGTTTCCTATTGCGGAATGTCCATTTCAGACAGCCCGATATAATTGAATACAAAATTGCGGTCTTATGAATAAGATGGAGCGACGAGAGCTTGTGAACATAACTTCAAAAGAGAGACACAGCGTCTCCTTTTTTGAAGATGATACTATTGAAACGGTCAGAGAACAAGTGGCGACTTCGGCGAACAGTCATCCTGACCGTATGTACATTTTAGTGAGTGTGAAGTTTCCCAAAGACTACTATAAGTCCGACCCTCGAACGTGGACAGGGTTATTTCATCGTCTCTCCTACAATGGTCGAACGATAGAAAAGTCTGTGTTTGAAGAGTACCAGACAAACTACCGATTTCCAAACACGAAAGTTGCCTTTGAACCATACACTATTGAAGAATGGTCAGAATACCCTTCCAAACTTAAAGAGTTGTTTGCCCCGGCAAGTACCTTCGCAGAATACCGTATCCTAGGAGTCGCCGAATTGAAATCGTTTATTATGCCTTTGAATGGAGAGAGTAAGTTCCTCTCGCGTATTCCGGCTGTAGAAATACCAGTACCACAAAACACAACTTTATTATCCAGTTTGTATTCGGTAAAGAACATCGATCATTTTGCATATAAAATTTACGACCAGGAAGTAGAAGAAGCCGGTGTTACGTATTTCTACCCTCTACTTCGTTCCATAACGCCCGCTACCTTATCGGACGAATCCGTAAATATCCTTCACAAAAATTCTAAGTTGGTTTCTGATATATTATCACTGAAACTTCCAAAAGACGCTCAGCACAACGACATTCACATATTATCCACAAAATTCTATATTCCGTGGGTAGACACTGATTTTGGAAGTGCTGTACGTACCAGATTCGAACAAATGTTTTATGGACTTACAGTTTCACAAGATGTTCCGTACATTTCCTTGTTCACATCAAATGATGAAATTAATCGACACAAGTTCTTTACAGAAGATGCGAAAACGAAGAAACCGTATTTGGATATGCAGATGTGGAAATCTTGGTCATCAACAACTAAACCTAGACGAAACCGACCTACTCTAATTTTATATCGTGGAACATCGAAAAATAGCTTTGACCGTATAGCTATAACGTCGGTCGATATGACTATAATTACGGAACGTCCACGAACCTGTACCCAAACGATCGATGAAATTAAAGCAGATTGTGAAAAATGGCTACACAAATTCGATGCTATTATTCCTTTCGTGGACCTCAAAGATATTCATTTGAATAGATGGGAACTGCAGGATATGATGATTCATATGACGTACAATACACCAATTAACGAGCTAAGTCTTTTGCGTTTTAATTGCATTTCCCCGATATTCGCGGTAAAAAACAAGGAACAGTCTGAATTCACATTATTGCGCACTGACCATTCGAACTTTGGAATCACATCAGTTGAAGCTAAACTTGTTCAGATGTCGCAAGAAGGTCCGTTAGATGTGAATACGGTCGCTAAAGAGTTTTCAATTACGAACGAACATGCGTCCACATTAATTCAGGATGTGTTTGCGAGACGTGAAGAGAATAACAAATTAGGAGACAGATTATTTCGAAATTATCCTAAACTAACCATCGGTCCAAAGTTTGTGACTATCGAATACATCAAGGAAACCGAGTTATGTACAATATACGCAGACTTTCTGCGATACATCCTTTCAAATCCAGACTCTAAAGACCTTGATAGTATATGTCCACCTAGAATGCAAACTATAGCTGCCGAATCTGCAGTCATCAGTACAAAAGCAATTGACGAGGATGCAGTGATTACCGATGCTTTTGCGGATTTGTTAGAAGATTACTACGATATGGAAGCTGAAGAAGTTCCGGTCGAAAAACCAGAAGAACCAACGAAGAAAACAAGTATTTCAGTCGCCAATCAACGGACAACGGTATACAACTACTTCCACGATAAACTACGTTCATTTGACCCCGATACTTTCGTGGAAAAATCTGATTATGCGAGCAAGTGTGATTTGAAACTGCAGCCTGTAGTGTTCACACCAGACGATAAGAAACGTCTCAAGTCGTTTGAAGATGGAAAGTACGATGCTGTATCTGCTGCGCCAAAGGAAAAGATTATGGAATTAGATGATCCGACTGGAACACTTCTGTGTCCAGAATACTGGTGCATGAAAGATGAAATTCCATTACGCGAAGATCAGCTTTTGTCTGAAGACGATACTCTGAAGTGTCCAGTATGTCACGGTAAACTACAAACATCAACATCGTTGGATGCCCGAGAGTATCCACTCATAAAACGAATAACGGGAGCTAATTTCCCAGGTCTCAAGGATTATCAATCTCCGGGAAATGGAAAGAATATGCCGTGTTGCTACAAGAAAGCGCGTACTATAAAAACAGACAAATCGGTGGAAATTAAGGATAAGTACTATGCGTTCAAAGACGATAAACGTCTCCCTGAATTTCGTATGGCCAAATTGAGTACCGAACTAATACGTATGCTTGGATTGCTTGAAACCTATAAAAGTCTAGATAATCAGCGTATATCGGAAAATAGCAGCGGATTTTTCCGTGTAGGTCTTGGACATGCGTCTACAAACCTACCTACGTTTCTCGGTCTTTCTCAAGTTATTCCATCTCCACGAGAATCTGTACAAACCGTTCTAAAATGTTCGTTCTTGAGGATGTGGACTAAGAAATCAGATACGCATTCGGCAGAAATTTATACTAAACTCAAAGATCATCCGAATGAGAGTACGCGCAAAAACTTAGCAGAGCTTATTTCCGGAATAGATGATGCGTTTCACAACAAAGAGCTGTCGCCTATTGAAGATTTGGAATATTCGGCTCTAGCACTTCAGTGTGATGTATTCAGGATAAATATTGCGAATAATACGGTTGGGTGTGTACTACATTCGTCAATGATTAAATCGTCTACTCGTGCGATTGTTGCTCTTCAGCGTAATGAGGATATAGATATTCTCAGCAAAGCCCGTCGTTCTAAAAACAAGTTTACTTACCAATCAAATGTATTTGAAGACCCACCGTTCCGTAAATTTATTCCAAGATTGTTGGGAGTTATGCGAACTGAAGCATGTACCACCGAAATACCCAATTATACCCAAGCTCTGAAAGTTAAAAAGGTTCTTTTTGGAGAAGACAAGTATTCAGTTATCTTAGACCCATATGGTCGAGGACAGGCACTGTATATTCCCGATAAGATGGTACTTCCATTCAACAGCTCACCCATTCCAGACAGTGAAGATACACGTCTATGGGGATACGAAGATGTAGACCGACTACCGTCCTTTGCGGAAACAAAGGAACTATTGAAAAAAGCAGAAACAATTACGGTCGGATACAAGTTCGAAGATGGATTATATGATTCTGCTGGACGACGAGTAGAAATCGTGACTACAAGTGGACTGCGAGTTCCAATCAAGCCTGAAAAAGTAGGGACTGGACAGGTAGCCGATACTATTGAAACAGTGAAGGAAGTAGGTGAAGACCAACTAGTGTTTGGTGAGTCGGATAAAGATATGAAAGGTGTGTCTGATAATATTTCATATGAATCTGAAGTATTTGAGTTTTTGATGTTTCAGTTATCGAACGATCTGCAACACGCCGATTATAAAAACTTGAGAGATGCATTACGAAGCCATCCTCCTGTACGTAAAACTCTAGAGCCTCTTCTTCGCAAATGGTTTGATGCGATAGTGAGATTTGTAGATGTAAAAAGCACAACTGGATTTGTTTCAAAGATTCGTACTCCATGTGGTCAATTCGCAAAGAAAGATTGTAAGGGAAACTTGTGTGGATGGGATGGAAAAGTGTGTAGTATCCAAGTGAAAAAGTCAGTTAATGAAGATAAGTTGTTTGGAAGACTGTTCTCTTCGGTATTCGACAATTCAAAAATAAGAGCAGTTGTCCTTGATGGACGAACAACTCCGTTTTTTAGTACGATTCTATACATTCAACTTCCTCATGAATACATCGTGACTGATAAAGAGTTACCAGTATAATTAATTAAACATTATCAATATCAACTTCCTCAGTGCGCGCCTCAAACTCATACCCGTCACCTGCTGTTGCAGTAAGTAGGGTTGTAGTCAGACGCTCTGCGTCAGTCTCGAGAGAGACAATGTTGGGATGAACTTCAGAATAGTCTTGAATCTTCGTGAGGTCTTCACGCGTTAGAATCGCAATCATTTCTAGCGCAAGTGCGCCATTCACTCCAGTTTCAGCAATGAGAATCAGAGAACCAGAGCTAACGCCCATAGCCTTCTTCGCCCGACCAGTAAACCGACCGGGAATCTTAACTTGCTCAACGTAAACTTTGTGACCCTTGGAATAAACTACTTGAATCCGAGCATTTCCGAGAGTCTTCGTGACTCGCGCAACATATACCGATTCAGTATCATTCTTTTCCTTCAAATCACTTATGTACGACAACACAATGTCGTCGCTCTTACTCTTAGATGCAACACTGTTGTGGCGGGGCATCTTAGAATTAGCGGTAGAATACTTATCTATACGTTACGCGTATTAATTCCATTTTTCATTTACTTGTACCAGCGGCGTCCACCGGCCACGCCCAAAAATGAGGGTTGCGGAGGGTACAGTGTCTGGTATCCATAGTAGGAAATAACGAGACCTCCAATAATGTAGAACGAGTTAAATACCCACGCAGTTACCGTGGTTGGCGTGTGCACAGCCATGCTGTAGATTGTGTATCCAACAACAACTAGGCCAAAAAGCAGAAGAATCGATCCTACAATTGAGCCAAACATTTATTCTTACCAACTATTTTATGCGACCAGTTGGCTCATAAAATATGGGTTAAGTTTATTATTTTATTCTACCTGCGATGTCCACCACCAGCTTTACTAAACTGGAAATCGTTTACGCCTTGACCTCCGGCTTGATGAAGTGAATCTTCAGGAACGACTGGAGGTTCAGGTACGTAACCTCCTGGCCATCCTTCACGCGCAGGAGCTTGCCGAGCTTCGCGTCGGGGATGATGCGGCGCTTGAAGTTAGGGTCGAAGCACGAGTGCTCCTTCACGTACGTCGCGATGAACTTCGTCACATCCGTCTGCGAGCGCTGGGACTTGGGCGACAGGCCCATGAACGAGGCAAGCTCGTCCGTGATCGGGCGGAGCTTGAGGAACGCGTTGTTCGCGCGGCGGGCCTCCCACTGGGTGCGCTCCTCGGGCGTCATGTCGGCGACATCCTTCTTGACGCGGCGCTTAGAGTTGCGTACATCACGCTTCAGCGCCTTCGCGGCCTCACTGGCCTCAGCGACTAGCGCGCGGACACGCGTAGTCCACTCCGTGCCGAGAGCCTTCAGGTTATCCTGGAGAGCAGCTAGGATCGCGGCAGCCGAGCGAACCTCCGTCACACCGGCATCGACAGCTACGGCCGGGGTAGTGGTAGCCACCACCGGTACGGTGACTTCAGCCTTAGCGGCCGGGGCCTTCGCAGCAGCCTTGCGAGGGGCAGCCGTCTTCGGGGCGGCGGAAGGGGCAGGAGCGGGGGCAGGGGCAGCGACAGCGGTCTTCTTAGCAGCGGGCATCGTGTTTGACTTAATGGCAGACTTGGAAGACGACATTTCTAACGCGGTTGTTATACTCTCAATACTCCTTACCTGTTTAAATCACAATCTAGTCAGGGCGCTCACAATTATGAAACATATGGGATAATTCTCTGGACAGTCGTACAAAATTGATAAAAGTAATTTGGAAACAGCCCAAGAACATTGGAGACGGTTTGTTCGATTCTTTTCAAAATTGGACAAACACGTTCTCACCCAATGAATGTAATTATACCTTTTTGAGCGTATAGAATGTTCGGTTGCGAACGCTACAATATCCATCTGAACAAGATTTAAAAACACAAACAATTGAGACCTATTTAAGCTACAAAACATCATATGGTTCATATCAAAAAAACCATTCTCTTCAATAATCTGACATATAGTCAGCCACTTCTCGTTGACCAAAGTATCAAATAACTCGGGTCTGGGAGGATCGTGATAATTCTCTATAGCCAACTTCTTTCGTATTCGACACACATCACGTAATCGTCTTCGTGTTTCAATAGTTAGAGGCTGTCGCGTATACGGATTTTCCGGTTTTGCTGACCGTTTCAGTATATGATACAAACTCCGAACATCAAACCACCAGAGTTTCTCTGCTTCTCGGAATGAAAAATAATCGAGAGGATGAATCTTCTCCTTTTCATCCATAGTCACCAATTCTTCCGTATTGTGGCAATTCAAACGTTTAAGAACTCCTTCCCCGGCTAACGTCAATCTATGACGAATAAAGTACCCTCGCCATATTTTTTGTATTGTGGTAGCTTTCTGATTTCCATTATTTACGTCGGCCCACAACCGCCTAGTTTTTGTTTTCGCGTGTTTTCCACAGAATAACAACCCCTTCATTGCTTGAGATGGACATTGCTCTGTACTCGTCTTATTCTTACAAGACGCACACAACACCATTATTTAATGTTCTCGTTTCCTTTCCTCTAAAGTATAAAAGTGATTTCATCAAAAACGGATTCTTTTTAGTGAAGATAGTAGATATTAGGTCTGTTGAGATAGATCGGTGAATAGTACGGGTGAACCGGCAGCGCATAAAGCGGGCCCATCTGAAAAGCACAAAGACTGGGATTTAATAGCCTGAGTTGCATGAAATACGGCATCAGTCAATAAACGATTAACATCTCAACATAAGGACTAGCGTCAACAAACGCCGCTCAATATATGACGAGTGAGTCATGAGAGTGATTACGCCAACGATGGACATGATGTCCTAGGCGAATTTTTCATTGAAACTGATTTCTTTTCCCCGAAAACGGATTTAGACCTTTCTAACCTAAATAGAGTACAACAATAAGAATGAACGGTCCTATCCACGCGAACGCAATCAATGTTAACGACGTAACGTTTACGGTAGGTCAGGGTAAGGCAGGTCGTAATCCCCCAATTAGCATGCGCTACAACGGTAATAGCCTACTAATCCGCATGCCCCGCGTGGGCTACCCGGGCGGTGTCCTTATTCGTGAGGGTGATACGGGTATGAAGACGTACACGCTCATCGGTTCGCTGAAGGGCTGCGATCCGTACGGCAAGGATCGGTCTGCTGGGGCGGACGAGATTGGTAAGCTGTACAATCTCCTGTCGGATCTGGAGAATCATATCATCAAGGCTGCTGTAGAGAATAGTGCGAAGTGGTTCGGCAAGAAGCGCTCGGAGGAGGCTATCCGCGACAGCTTCAAGCGTATTCTGAGCTTCTCGACCGACAAGGTTGATGGCGAGTACGTGCCGAACGGCAAGTATCCTCCCAGCTTCCGAGTCAAGGTTCCAGTATACGACAACCGCGTCTCGACCGAGATTGTGGATGCCTCGCGTAATCCGGTAACGTATGTGACGCCCGAGTCTCTGCCCAGCATCTTCCCGAAGGGTGTTGAGGCGAATCTCGTAGTCAGCGGCAGCATCTATGTGATTGCTGGCGGTGGCTTTGGTGTGACGTGGCGTCTAACGGCCGCTCAGGTGTTCCCTCAGGTTCGCCGTACGGCTGCAGATATGTTCGATGACGAGTCTGGTGCGCCTCCTACTGTGGTGGAGGACGAGGATGAGACTCAGCAGGCTCATCAGGATACTCAGAATGACGATTCTGAGTATGGTGGTACTCGGGTTCAGGCTCAGACTCAGGCTCCAGTAGCTGCTCAGTCGGTGGAGGTTGCTCCGGCTGCTGCTCCGGCGAAGAAGGGTGGTCGTCGTGTGGCTGCAGGTGCGGGTTCAGCGTAGACCATACACGAGAATCTGCAGGAGCAGTGTACATGATGAACGAATCATCAACAAACAATACTGAGCAATCAGGAGATAAATAACTAAAAACTTTCGCGTCCGAGCAACTGCTTGGCGCCGAAAGGGTTTTTTTTCCACATTTGGAGCATGCATAAATTTCAGGAAGGGTTATGATCATTTCGGGAGTCATTAAACGAATATTGGAATTGAGTGTTTTGTCGATAACAGTTCGGAAGTCATCTTCCAGACAATCTTGGTATGCTTCATTCGAAAGAAGCGCCCATAATGTTGCACCTTTAGATACCCAACCGCGTTCTTGTAAAAGTGTAGCGAATGGGTTCGTTTCAAACCACAGAGAATGAAACAACGCCGGATTTTCAGGGTCGTGTTCAGCAAGACCTACACGTTTCAAGTTTTCGTCGTAGAGCCAATACACATTCCACTTATACGACCTATCCAATGAACCGCGAAATACGTCACGACCATTGTAACTCCATTCTTCTGCCTCAAAATCGTCATCGTGGTCAGCTATGTCTTCCGATATATCTCGGTAAACATAGTTGGGAATTAGATTAGAATACATTTGTTCTTGAAAGAGTTAATCAAACTTAACAGTTACACGCACATCGTGACGGGTCATAGACTTCGTAGCAGAATGCGACAATTCGTGACGTTTGCGTTTTGGGCCATCGGCTGTATCTTTAGGTTCGTGTAGCCGAGTTTCCATATCAGCATGTACAGTATCCCGATTTGTTTCCAGATAATCAAGAACTTCATCCGTCAATGCCCACTCGAAAAAATTCAGCTGTCCGACTGTCGTGTCCATACCATGAAACTTAATACGCTTCCACCGACAGAATGGATCGAACATCTTTTTGCTGTACGCCTTGAGATGAGACTTGTAGGATAAATAGACAATCACGTGCTTCTGTGCCTTCGTCATATATGAAATATTGTACTTCTTCGCATAATTGGTCACAAACCAGTCAATAAGACGAAGAGAAAGGTTAGATTTCCCTGTAAGGATATCACGTACACGTTCAGTTATTTTATCGTTGTAAAACCGTTCAAGACGAAAAAGAACCCATTGCTCTTGGCTTTGGATTTCCTGCATTTGTTCTAAATCGGGATGTACCCTGAAAACGGGTTTAATACACATAGTATACGAACATAAACAATGGATTTGGGAATGGATAAGGTTGAACAGATTCTGTTTCTGTACGGTCACGATGACCAGCGTACCGACGCATGGCACACTAAACGTGGAGAAATGTTGACTGCTTCGGAAATTTACAAGGCTGTTCATGATGCATCTCCTGCGCTCAAGCATGAAATCGTAATGACCAAACTACTACCTCGACCAGCAAGTTCTGGATTCGGTGCGCGGGCTCTGCTTTGGGGTACGCGTCTCGAACCAATCGCTAAACATATTTATTGCACCTACATCCAGGGTGGAGTTCAAATCATGGATACGACATGTATTCCTCATCGAGACCATCCGTTTCTCGGAGCGTCACCTGACGGTATTCTAGTTACTGCCGACAAGAATGATTTCAGGTACGGAAAACTTGTAGAATTCAAGTGTCCTATTTCTCGAGAATTTTCGAACGACACGCCAATTCCTTCAACGTACTATCACCAAATGCAGTTGCAGTTGGAATGCACAGATTTGGACGAGTGTGATTATGTAGAAATGAAGTTCCGTGAAGTGAACTATTCTGAGTGGGAAGAGTCCACTGCTCAGTATAAATCGTGGTTCGCGGTTGCTGAGAATGGTCGAGTTGTATATCGAGATATTGATGATAAACGGGACGTCCAAACTTGGCGCAAGGAGATGATGCCGAATTTAGAAACTGAGTGGTGGGCTACCGTATATTGGGTATTTGAGAAGTACCGTCTCACTACTGTTCCTCGCGACCGCACATGGTTACCTACAAATTTAGAAAGTTTCCGGGCTATTTGGAATACTGTTCAGGAACATCGAGCAGCCGGAACTCTGCCGGACCATCCTAAAGAAAAGACTATTCTAACAATTTAAAACTTCGAGTCGCGATGTTTCATGAAAATATCCATTGATTTATGGATTATCGAATACCCTCTTTCCATCAAATAATCAATGATTGGAACACTAGTATCATTATAATTATTTTCAAACCCGATAACATCAATAAACACGTTATCAAAATTGATGGATTTTATAACTTCAAATTCTGCGCCTTCAACATCTACACTCAGGTAATGTACGTGTTTAATACCTGCATCATGTAGGATGGTGTCTAGCCGTTTGGTTGGGACTGTAATCAGTGTACTATTTCCTCCATAATGAGAGAGCTCATTTTTTAGTCTTTCCGCATGACGAGGATCGAATTGGTCTTTAAGTCCTGAAATCATTTCAGTATATCCTTCATTACAAATAAACTCTGCATCGCCATCGGAATTACTTACGGCGCAATTCAAGTTTATGCAGTTTGGTCTGTTATTTACCAGTTTATCATATACCGCCTTTATAGGTTCAATATTCACACCGGTCCAATCACGATTAGTCTCAAAGAAAAGGGTATTGTTGATATGTACTCCATTATTTGCACCTACGTCCACAAACACTCCGTTCTTAAACCCCTTGAATACATTGGTATCCAAATACATATCTTGACCATCCTGGCTATAATACGTTTCAGGCTTCTTGTTAGCGTGTTTCTGAATAACATTTGAAATAATCTGGAACATTCCATATTTTTCCATAATCACCCTTTTTGCTGACTTGATTGCGTCAATACGCTGGGACCACCAGTCTTCGTCAATAGCCTGCTTCACAATACGCGCAGCTTCGGCCGGATCTTCAAGTGGAAGTCGTACAAATGACCGAGGATCGATATACTCTTCTAAATTCGGACATCCCCAGTAAAAGGTCAAAGATTCACATATTATTGGCTCCCAAATCTTTTCCGTTGCATAGTTGACTTCGGAATTGTTCTCTACAGCTAGCACATACTTGTGGGTTCCATACACATTATACCTGTCTTCGTCACGCACAGTACCAACGTAGGAACTCAGGGAATGTGCGTTGCACTTACCGTACACCCGAACTAAATCAGGAAACAATTTTGCAAAATTAACACGAAGTTGGTGCCCAGTATCCTTTAGTTGGTCACTGCATATTAGTGCTACACTTGAGCGTTTCGGTGGAAATGTAGTTAAATCACCGCCAAGAGTCCACGCTGCAGGATTCAAGAATCGCCGGCAAGTATGAGAATGTAAAAACTTGTTGGGGTCTGGATTTCTCCATTCGGGCATCCAGGTCTTTACACCCCACGGTTTTGCATCATCGTATACCCAAGGTTCCATCTGCAAAACTATCGTCTTCTTAGGGTCATGGTATTCATCGGCTTTCGTTGGTAAGTTCACAATAACAAAATAATCCGCATCGTCTCGCGATGTGAGCTCTAGACCTGGTACTGGATATTTTGTGGGAAATGCATTCACAAAATCTTTCGATGATGACCAATTACAAATCATTTTGACTTTTATGGTATTTCCCGATGTTTCCGGTTCGGACTGTGTTGGAGTATTGAACACCTTGATATAAATTCCATCATTCTGACCAAAGTATGGAGATGTAGTAAGTGCAGCTCGGTCGATATTATTTTTAAAGAACCCAAGGGTATTGAACCCCATACATTGTGGGTCATCCATGGCTAGACGCTTCATTTTCTCAAGAGGGATAGCTTGATAATAAATATCATCGCCAATATGGTCAAATCCCGGAATAAACTCAAAGTCTACAGCAGGAATTACATTGCTGAAATCAAGACAATCTGTGTTTTTCTGGATATCTGAGTCAACCGTATTCCCAACCTTCTCACACCACTCCGAAAATACAATTTGTGGCCTTAGTTCCGTACACTTCAAATCCCGACAAACCTTTACAACATAATCAATCCCGTGGCGAATACGATGCTTACCAATATAATCAACTAGCGTTTGCGCACCCTTCTTGTTAATAGAGTACGCGAACGTTCCTCCAACATTCAGGTCATTCTGCATATCTCCAATTGTGATTTCCTTGTTTTTAAGAGTAACATACGTATCTTTCGTGGCGTCACGATTCGCACTGTACATATGATACCCCAAAAGTAGATACTCGTGCTTTGGAAACTCTGGCTTTAGCAATTCATAGATATCTTTGAACTCTGGAATCAATGTAGCATCATCTTCAAAGATAACGTAGTGGGTATTTGATTTGTCGGCAAGCAGAGCCTTCCACAAATTGTAGTGGCTTAGCGCACACCCAATAAATCCACGCCGATTTCCAAAATCATTGCCTTCAAACAGGTCTTTGAGATCCGATGTGGGTTTTAGAGCCATTCCATCAACGGCTTCCACAAATTCGTACTCGGATATCCCAGCATCTTTCATAATCTTTTCCATCGCCTCTTTCCGATCTGGACGACGCTTCAAATTCAGAATCTTCATTGATTTTGTTGTATTGAACTGGTTTTCCCCATTTAAGTCATACGCGTTCTGAACCTTACCAGTATTCCGTTCCGACGTGAGTCGCCCAATATGGCGACAGCATATCAAATCAAAAAACGCAGACTTGTATCCTCGCGATGTCCATTTCATAGCATAATCCATTTCAAAAAATGTGTTCGGACTATCGTAATTCCCAAGCTCCAAAATCGCGTCTACACAAACCATACTGGGTCTAAAACTGTAGTGTGGCCAGTAGTGACAGTTGGGGTATGGAAACTTGCCTTGCTTATGGTCATGAACAACAAATCCTGGCGAGATAGGGTCGTATCCTCGCATATCAACCTGCTCAATTGTTTCAGCATATGCTCGATTGAAAAGCACTTGTTTAATATCACTGTGCGTATCTAGGAATTTCATGGCTTCAGATACATAGGGTTTCTTAATATAAAACAGAAAATCATCTTCCATATGTATCCAGTATTTCGGTTTGAGTTCCTTAAGTTTATTCCAAATTATGTTCATGCTTTCACGATGTCCCTTTTCTTGTGGAGTTTTCAAGTAGAATTTCATCCAAGGGTACAATTTTTGCATGCTAGACCGGTCACTCTTTGACGAATTATCATCCACGCAAAACCAGTAATCTATTTTATTCGCGTCCATCCAGCAGTTAAGGACGGAATTCACAGTTTCCTTGAATAAGTCGAGACGCTTACATGACGTCATAGAAAGAAACACTTTGGGTCGAGTATTGTCTGCACACTTAAACTTGGAAGGTGCAGTAAGAATAGCGCGGTGTTTAGAAAACAGGATATTCCAAAGAACACATAGTTCCCTTGTATCGCCATCACATGACTGAAGGAAGTACGAAATCATATTGAACAACCCAAACGTATCAGGGTCAGCGTTCAGTTCACGAGCATGTGCTCGCAAATTGTAAAAACAGTTCTTTAGGATTCCCTGATTCGCAATAGAATTTAGAATGATAGTTTTGATACACGAGTAAGCTAAGTCTCGCTTTCCACAATGAAATGCGCTCAAACTGCAATTATATTCCAAAATATCATTGTAGAAATCACGGTACAAAAACAATTTATCTTGAGGATCCTTATTGTAATTCTTATTTGATTCATACAACAACGTCACCAAATAATGATGTCCCCGCTGATGAAGGAGTTCGGCTGCGAAAATCGTACCTTCCGACCTGTCTGGGTCAAATTGCTGAGCTTTTAAGAAATACTCCAACGACTTCTCAAAATTATCCTTAGTCTTGTAGAGATTTCCAAGCATCAAACATGAATAATACCTTTCCTGAACCCACGAATTAAGTTTGTCGGCAACTAGAGTATACCATTCAATTGCGTCATCAATACGATTACAATCCTTGAAACTTTGGGCACAGTAAAACGCATACCGATTCGCCAAGCCACCACCCGTTTCTACTTCTTTCGCATACGCGTTTTTCAATATTGTGGCGTCTTTCAAATACTTATCCTTATCCCGACTCCGTGAACCAGTCTTTCCCGAATCCACAAAGTAACTTCCTTCAATAACACCTTCCGAAGGAACTCCTTCCTCTAGAGACAAGAATTCGTGAAGTACTCCAACAAACTTACTTTTCTTCTGCGCAGTAACGAGAAGTGGACGGTAGTATGTGAACCCAGAACCAAACTGAAACTTGTAAAAATCCTTGTCTAGGTAGGGGGGAATAACAAGCTTTCCGTGAACGGTATCGTCCGCATCGAAAATAAAGATGTAATCGGCCTTCTTGTATGCTGCACGAAGAGCTTCGGTACGATTATGACCGAAATCTCGCCATTCATGCTGTACAAGTTCTCCCGGAATGCCTTTCGTCTTGAAAAAATTCACGATTATATCTTGCGTTCCATCTGTAGATCCAGTATCACATATAACCCAGTAATTGAAGGTGATATGCTGACATAGATTTTCCAATGTTTTTTCAAGAACGTGTGATTCGTCCTTGACTATCATATTTAAACAAATGGTCTTTCGCATACTCTTTTTTGTTCCTAGTCCCGGTACGCTTAAGCGGGAATATAGGAATCAAACATGTTCACGCGGTAGGGCGTTGGTACACCGGGCGTAGCTTCGGCAAGAGGTACAGTCGGTTTAAAATGGTTTGTTTCCTGGTTGTACGATGAGGCACGGGTAGCATCTGTGCGCTTCTCATTGGACCGGTCCACAAACTCAAGGGCGAACCCCTCCTTCGTTCGAGAAAGTAGGACATAGACAAGTACCAGTCCAGCTAGAATAGCAAGGAATGCCCAGTTGCTCATTTATAATTAGAGCGTAAAAATGGAATGACGTTTTCGTAGTTATGAATACTAAAGACAATGGACGACCGCATTTTCAAGACTCTGAGAGAGATGCTCACAGACCGTGGGCTAAAGGGTGATACGTTTGAACCCGTAACGCCCGCACCAGATGAGACGAAGATGTACAATTTTGGAGGTATGCTGATTATTTATAGCACGAAGACCCGCGTGTCTACGAATGATTTGAGCAACTTTATTGTGTTCGCAAAGGAGAACAATTATAGCGCAGGGACTATCATTATTAGCGAGACACCGATTAGCGAGAAGGTTTTGAGTACACTGGTAAATCATATCTCCGAACGCGAGAACTCGCTTGTCCAAGTGTTTCTTATGGCTAGCCTCTACTTCAATATTTCAAAGCACCAGCTTGTTCCGAAGCAACGAATTATCAACGATATTGAACGCAGTACTCTCGCAAAGAAGTTTCCCGATTTTACCAAGTTTCCCCGTATTCTCTCACAGGATGCTATGGCCAAGTATCTTGGTGCTCGACCGGGCGATATAGTTGAAGTTACTGGGATGTGTGAAACTACGGCAGAGAACAAACGCTGGCGAATTTGTGTCGCGGAAACAACAAATGGATAGCCAGCTAACAACCTTAAGTAGCAGCTACCATGATAATTACTTGCAGTACAAACTTACTGGAAATGACTCATATAAGAAAGCGTATGAGTCAGCTAAAGAGGGACTTGATAACATTATCACAGCAAAAAAGAAGGAACTTGTGAGTGCGAACCAAACTATTCATGATGCGATGGGAGCTGACGCCATAACTCATTTTCGCCAGAACCAAGCTGGGCTAGGGAACTTAGTAGAAGGAATCCACGAAGAACGTGATAAAGTAACTGCTGCTCAAATGCGTTTACCTATTCCTCAACCTCCCCTAAATTATACCGATAAACTCATTGCGATAAGTGTATTACTGGGAGTTATTGTGGTCTTACAGTATTTTTGATTCGACGAACTATACCTCCAAAAATACCACCAGTCCATGCTGCACGTATTGCTAGAATGATAACAATAACACAAAGAATACACAGTGCTAAAATATATACATTATAGAGTGTTAATGCCCGCTGCAAATCACTCTGTGTTGTATTCTGAATCATTTTTAACGTTTGTAGTTTATCTGTAGACTGCTGCAGCGTCAAAAAGTCCTGCTGATATTTCACAAGGTCTGCAGTGAGTTGATTTAAAGTCGCAGTATCTATGTCTGAAGTAGATGACGATAACGACCCCAAAATAGTCCGAACCGCAGCGGTTAGTTGGGTATTTGCATCAAGAACTTTTTGTACTAGAATAACCTGTTGCCCCGAATCTCGTTCTCCTATTGCTGCCGACAAAGCAGCCGAATACTTTGTCTTCAGGGTAGCATAGTTTGCTAGAAATGCGTCTAATTCCGCCTGACGACTATCTTGGAAAGCCTTGATGTCCATTACTTTTCCCGCACAGTAAATAAATGCCGATGTCTGTAGTACAACTGAATACGGGTGTAGACCCAACCACTGGAGCTCGTACAGGTAAAGGTCCGGGCACAGACGCTTCTTTCATTACGGAGATGAAGCGCAAACGTCTGGAGGCAATAGTGACTAAAACTGATTACTCCTATTCTACCGGCGGTCTAGCTCCTGGAACGGCCAAGATGTTTCAGGATTTCCCCAAGTCTCGTGGTTTCACAACTGGCCCTGTAGTCTCTATGCTACTTTCGAGGGGCATGTACAAAAACTTCCAAAACATGAACTAATTTATGCTCACTCAATAATAAGATGGCGGACTTTCAATCCGCATTTGATGCAAACACAAAATCTATAAACACGGTGGCTTCCACCCAGATATCTTCTGCTCAAAAATGGGCGAATATACCCGGTTCTCTTGTAAAAACATCCCCATCAGCAGCAGGATATTTGTGGGGATACAATGCTAATAAGTCAGTGTACGTGTGCCAGAATCCATGTAACGGGTCTTGGTCTACCGTTGATTTATCCCATCTCTCTACTGCTGGAACTCAAGGGGTAGCCGCTGTAGCTCCTGTACCTACTGGACCACCCACTTACTTACGAGTCGCTGGTTGGAATGGTGTGCAAGACACGAACCATATTTCATTTGGAATTGGAGAAAACAACGGTAAATATTCGGTCATGATTTGTTTAGGAAAACACGCCATCAGTCAGACTTTTAGCGGCATTCCAGAAATTGATGCCGCTATAAAGGGCTTTAAGGATAAATCTAACCAAATTACGTTACGCGATTTGAATTCTGGAGCTACGATGCCGGTAATATATGCTTCAGTAACCTCCGATGTGTACGTATTTAGTGTAGAAGCAGACCAAGCTACATACAACTTTTACAAAACAAGTGTATTGCCCGCAAAGCCAGAGACAATAACCATCAACGTTGATATTGCGATTACTCCTATGTCGAAAGGCTCGGCAGAAGTAGCCGCTACACCTGCTCAACCAATATCGTCTATTTTGGATATTACAACTGATGATACGAATGTTTATTTGTTGTACACTGCCGGGTCTACGACAAACTTAGCTACTAAAACCGCCAATAATCAGACCGACTGGTCTCTACTTCCAGTAGGAAGCCCCAATTTTTTACCAGTGTCTGTTTTCTCGACACATACGTACCTATGGCTACAAAGTGCTACGAATCAAAAAGTCAAAATCCCCAAGCCAGTCACTATGACTAATTCTATGCCTGTTGCCGATACGTCCGTAAAGATTACTTCAGCCAGTTCTACTGCTTTGTATGGAGTAGATGCTTCTGGAAAAGCTATGAAGACCGATGAAACGTTACAGACCGGGTGGAGTCCAGTTACCGGTCTCACTGGAATTCCAATAACTTCGCTTGTAGGAAATATTGACCAAACGGCATTGTATGGAGTTGGTCAGAATTCACAAATATCGAGATGCCAGGGAGATTGTACAGTCCAACAAGAAGTTACACCTCTTGATACTGGTGGGTACATGCCTTTGAATTTGACCGCTGACCCCAATACGAAACAGCTATGGATGACGTCATCGACATCGGGAACTGTAGGTAATATATTTAATCGAATTGAAACTCCAGATTACTCATCTATTTTGAATGTGATAACTCCAGCAGACCAAAACCGGGATAAGATTGTTCAAGATATATCTAAAGATTATAAACGCCAAACAGATGTTATGGCTGTGAACAAACAACTTGGATTTTTTGAGACAACGTTCAAGAAACTGTTTGGAACACCTGCTGCGAACATAGAGCAAACTGATTCACAAATTAAAAGTACGCAAGATGAGGTAACTATAAGTAAATCCAAGCTTGATGGGATAACTGCGATGCAGCCTATTCTTGTGAAGTTTGTACTAACACTCATAGTAGCGTCCTTCGTGTATTTGGTATTTTCGTTTATCGGATGGTTCGTTCACGTATTTGTCCTTGTTGTTCTCGGTGTGGGAATTTACCTCTCTTTAAACAATGACGTCGCTGTTCCAGAGTTGTGGGCCTGATTGTGCTCGCCAAAAACATCTTGACGAACTGAAAGCTGTTATGGACAGAGCAACACCGGAGACCGCAGCAAAAGCGCGTACAGATTACTATACCGCCCTAAATGGTCAGGGGTGGTTAGCAAAGGAAAAGGAAAAGATAGCAAAAAGTGATATTGAACCAGTACTGCGACAGTATCGCGACCAGTATGATGCGATTGATGGGTCTCTTAAATCCCAGAGTCAAGTATCAAGTTTAGCTAGGGCTATAAAATCAGATGGCGGTCTTCCACTTTTACTACAAGATTACGACGCCGAAAAAACCAAGGCTGATGTTCTTAATCGTTCAAGTTATTTGTCCAGCGGTGTAGTTGGAGATTCTAGCTCAAATTGGGTGAATAGTTTGTTAACAGGTGTAATCGCACTGTGCATACTAGCCATCCTCGTTCTTATTTACTTCAAATTTGTGAGACCTAAGTCCACTCCGACATTACCAGACATGCTACCGGCATCGATTTCTGGAGGGAAATCGTCTCGCTAAAAACTAATGGAAGTTGCCTACATTTTCTTAGCCATCCTCATATTTGTAATGTATGGGCTTACCACGTGGTACTCATCCATTGAAGGTTTTGAAGATGGGAAAACTACAACCTTGTACGACAAGGACATTTTCGACGAAGAGTACGCATCCATCTACGATTCACTCTGGAACTCGAACGAAAGAATTAAGTACGAAGAAGTATCTATTCACGACCTCACGTTGGTAGAGCAACCGGTAACTTCAATCCGGGTTCTGGATATGTGCTGCGGAACTGCTACGCACGCATGCTATTTCAAGCAACTCGGAGTAGATTATCTTGGGGTAGATACGTCGGACGCTATGATCGAAAAAGCTCGCGAACGGTGTCCCAACGCAAAGTTTAATAAGGGCGATATTTCCCAACCCCAACTATTTTCTCAAAAATCATTCAGCCACTGTTTACTCCTTGGTTTCTCAATGTACATGTTTCCCAACGCCAAAATTATTTCAGATAATGCTTACCAATGGCTAAAACCTGGAGGATACTTTGTCGTGCATCTCGTAGACCCAGACAGGTTTGACCCGTTACATGATTTATCATCTCCCTTTGCGGCCTTTTCACTTCAGAAATATAACTTGGAACGACAGACTGAATCAGTAGTGTTCTTTGATAAGTTCAAGTATACTGGTAAATTAGTGAAGAAACGTAATGAGGATGATGCGTCATACGACGAAGTGTTTTCGTATTATGACGAAGCAAATAACGGTGGAGCAAAGTATCGCGAAAATAAACTAAGTTTAACTATGCCTTCAAAAGAGCGTATGATTGATATCATCAAAACTTCGGGGTTCACACATATTGAAAACGTGGATCTTGTGCGAGCAGGTAAGGAGTATCAGTATATTTGTTATTTTCAAAAATGAGGCGTTTGTATAGACCATTTTTGGTCTCTTCCCAGAACAATGAACATCGCTGACGGAAGGACTGTCGCGGACTTTCAGAAATTCACATTCTCCGGACATTTACGGGCACACGTCTCTAAAGTTCTGGACGAAAACATTAAGTTGGGTCATGCAGACTATTCTTGCTACTGGACTCTGGAACTTCTTTGTTCTGGATTAGTACATTCTCTCTGGAACACATTGTTTGAATCATCGGCTCGGCATATTAATCGTGCAGCTCCAAATGTATTTTTGTACCTTGTTCAGGCCTACGAGAAGTTTGCGCCATATGAAGGGCAGTACTCCATTTTGGCGATGACGGATATGCGCAACAATCTTCAAATCAGGACTATGGTATGTGAAGCAGCAGCAACCGTTGCTCTTACTCGAAAAAACAAACTTCCTCATTTGCCCGTGATAAAGCCAGAGCATGATTTCCAGCATGCAACAGTACAAGAAAACCTGAAATCACCTTCGGCTTCTTATGCTCGCCATATAGTTCGAGAAGATGACCCTATCGATTTGTATGTTCCACTTAACGAACTGTCGTATTGCTTGAGACCCGAAGCTCGGGATTTCACACGAGCTCTTTATTGGATATCTTGGATTCTGAAATTTGGAAGCGTATTTAAGAATACACATAAGAGGAATCTAGACTGTTCATATCGCCCGAATCCTTATATTGACCAAACACATGGAAGAAACGTAATATGGCTTATTTGGGATATTGTTCGAGACAATGCTCGGTCCTCACCTCAAGCTGGAGTTTTAGCTCCGTACCTTGATGCCCTTTACAAACTACATTGCCTGCGTTGGTCTCCAACAGTTGCGAAATCCCGGGGTGTTTTCTTGATTTCTGCCTGTCTGTTTATTTGCGAAAGCAATACTCTCGATATTCACTATCCAGTTCCTCAAAATATCATAACTATTAAAAACATCGTTGAAAATTCCCCGGAATGGATAAATTCTATCATTCAGACCCAAAAGACTTTTTCTGCGTAGAACACAAACAATGTTTGGCCTAACCAAGAAATTCCAGCACTCGGCGACTCTGGCGGTTGTGTTCTTTGTTCTCAGCTCGCCGATCACGTATCGTCTAGTTGACCAGCTCATTGGTGGCGTTGTCTCGGCTCTAGTCCCCCAGCTCGCTTCCGTGTTCAAGGTTGCCCAGGCTGGATGCCCGACCACGTACGGTCTAATTGTTCACTCCGTCGTATTCGGTCTAGTGAGCTTCTTCCTAATCCACTCTCTGTAAAACGAATAGGATATACACAAACAAACATAGAACTAAAAATGCGAGTCTTGGCGTTCGATACAGAAACTACTGGACTTCCTACAGATGCAAGTCTATCGGCATACAGAGCCCCCGACAACTGGCCACATATTGTGTCCATTTCTTGGTGCATTATTGATTCGGTATCAAATACCGTTGTGAAGACACATGCTTACATAATCAAACCGGAGAAATGGGTTATTCCGTCCGAATCTACAAAAATCCACGGAGTATCACATGCGCAAGCGATAGAATTTGGTGTTCCTCTGCGAGATGCTATTCTAAAATTCTTATCGGAAGACCACGATATGATGGTTGCACACAATATACATTTCGACAAGAACGTTCTTATCCAGGCTATTCTTTGGGATTTGAATATCATGTCGTTTCAAGGATTCAAGAAGCCGATGGGATGTACGATGGTTGCTGGACGTACTATCTGCAATATCCCGGGAGTACGAGGAGGTTTCAAGTTTCCAAAATTGGCTGAATTATATACACACGTTGTAGGAACTACGCCGAAATACGATTATCTTCATAATGCGCTGTTTGATACACTCTATCTTTGCGAGATTATCCAGAAGTCTCCTGAAATACGGATGCGTTTAGGAATAACTATCCCAGAACAGAAAAATGAGGAAAATCATGCGACTGGGCCAACAAAAATGGGAGGAATTGAAGTTTCAGTTTCCAAAAGTACGGGAGTCTAAAGAACTATTCATAATCTTCTGTGATGATGGATGGACATACATTCCCCAGATTCGTCTTCGCCGAAAGTTTGTAGAAGATGAGGATGTTTCAAACGAAGATTGGATTCTATATGCAGAAGAGTCGTGGGAAGGTGTTATCCCAGGCAAAATTCTTCATGAATACAAAGCGATTTATACGACATATGAAACAAAAACACTTGTGTGGATGGAAAGTGATACGAAACATAAACACCGATATCTGTTCGTTGAACGGCCTTGATGAATAACCTTCGTGAACAACAAATGCTAGCACTTGAAATACTTTATGTAGCTCTTGCTACGATAGCAGTACTCATTCTGCTCCAACTTTTTACGTATATTGGAACTAGGCTAATGTACCCACCTGAGCCGAAAATCATTTACCGCAATGTTCCAGTTCAGATGCCGCAACAGTACCAGCCACCTCCTCCAGTCCACTCCCCGTACTTACAACAAAGTCTTCCCCAGCAACTTCCCCAGAAAAACGAACAAGCTTTAACCCAACAGCCCCAAGAAGTAAAACTCCCCGAGTATGAGCCGCGCAAATCAGCTTCAGACTCTTTACGGCTGGACCCCGAGCTCCCGCTTGGTATTCCGGAAACCCGTCCCGCCGGACTGTAAAACATTCCGAATCCCACAAACTGCAGGAACATCTGGATGGATCATATTCACATACGAAA
>Ga0208738_1000076_pt1 | contig 31340 bp, 36 predicted proteins | sample CryBogCBE21Jul09_FD_184561 | JGI IMG/M metagenome (GOLD analysis project Ga0208738, IMG submission 184561) | Freshwater microbial communities from Crystal Bog, Wisconsin, USA - CBE21Jul09 (SPAdes) | ecosystem: Environmental > Aquatic > Freshwater > Lake | place: Crystal Bog, Wisconsin, USA... | reverse complement strand
AAATACTTCAGTGTCGTCAAAGCCCAACATAACACCAATTTCGCAAACTGCGCCACTACGGCAAACACCTGCGATACAATGAACAACAACATTCATTCTTTTTTCAAGAGCATGTTGTAGTAATTGAACTAACTCTGCGGCTTGTTCATGGCTACACCGCATTGCTTCGTCAAGGACTGTATCGTTTTCTTCAACATCGAGGAATTCAAATTGATGAACTTCTCTAAAGTCACGTGCTGGCTTAGGGAATTCCATGCCACAATCAACAATTTGAATCAACATGGCATTGGGGCCTTGATCAAAGTGAAACCCTTTTTTAATATCGCTCAACGATACATTTTGAATCCATGGCATAAAATTATCCTCTATAAAAAACTACGCCCTGTCTGTTCCAGGGTGTCACCATCTAGGATTGTACTGTTACTTGCCCTAGGGGTTAGGCGCCTACCCTAGCGGCTCATACTGAGGTTGATGGAGTTCTCGCTGCCTTTTACATCAATGACCAAACTTTACCACCAGCATCTCGGTAGTAGTCATCATTGGCATTGACTTCAGTTTCTTGATTATCCACTGGATCGACAACATACCAAATAGGGCTACTAGGCTTTTGATAAGCATAGATTGTCCCAACTGTAGCAATGTTAGCTGGAGTTGTGGTAACTGTAGTTGTTACCGTAGTTGTTTCAACTTCGTCATCAAAATCATCATATACAATCACGTCGCGGTCCCTCCGAGTAATAGCCACAATTAGAATTAAAAATACTAGAATAAAAATAATACTGAGCATAATATACATTTTAAATAATCCCCAATAAAATAATTAACAACGCAAAGATAGCAAGGCCGCCCATTATGTAAGCAAATATTTCACCAGCACTTGGGCCAGGCTTCTCAACATAGACAACTTGTGGTTGTTGTGGTTGTTGTACTGGTTGAGCACCGGCATCAGCAGGAGCAGGTTGTGCTACCATGGGACCATTTTGTACAGGGTTAAACTGCCCACTAGCATAGGTTCCAACCAAATATCCATTTTGATTAACCACTTGTCCATTTGGATATAGCACTGCGTTATTGTAGTACATGCCTGGGCCAGTGTACATTACAGTACCGTAAGGATGCATCATATTACCAATAATAAGACCTGTCAACAAGCCATTGTTATAATGATATCCCATACCCCAGCCGCCGTAATATCCGCCACTGCTAACGTATCGACTTGAATAAGTACGATTCACTGTGGTAGTGGTTCGAGTAGTAGTTTGTTGTGGAGCACTGAAGCTACCTTTACCTGGGCTCGGACTAGGTGCCGCAGTAGGGTGTACAGGACCAGGCGAACTAAAACTACCTTTGCTCGGAGCACTGGGCGCACTAAAACTGCGACCACCTCCGCCCCCTTGGCCAGGTTTGGCATCAACTGCGCCACACAAAGCAATACCAAGCATTACTGCTAAAAGTGTCTTTTTCATATATCCTCTGTTGGTTGAAGTAATGTTATTATACATGAATAATAAAGAATAGTCAACAACTAATGATTAAAAATGCCAAAATCAATGCTAAGAAAGGCTGTCCAAACAATATTAAAAATAGTACAGCAATCCATCCTAGTTCGTTGTTCATACTGCTCTCCAGATTTCTTTGAAACCTTCCTCTAGCGTGGGCTCTTCCCAGCCTGCTATCATACTGGCAATAACATGTTCTGGAATTTCTTTTCCAGGGCGACTCCACAATCGACGGATCAATTCTTTATGTTCGGGAGTGGCAAACACCACAGCAATATGTTCATAGTCAGGTAACATATTAAACTTACGAGCTCGACTAGCAAGAGTTGTGCTAGTTTGATCCCAGATAATATCTTGTCCGGCATCTCTGGCCAGTTTAACATGTTCGGTCATGATGTTAACGGCTTTGGGCATGTACTCTTCAAACACTTCTGAATAAGTCTTACCTTGTTCTTTTGCGTACAGTTCTACCCAGGTATCAGTGTTGATATACGCACAGTCTGGTGCCCAGTCTTGATTTGAAACCCAGGTACTTTTGCCAGATCCTGGTACACCAACTAATTGATAACACTTTGGCATTTTACTCTTTCTTTAACCAAATAATTGTTTTAGAATTTGTTTTACAATCGGGTCTACATTGTACAGCACAATCTTGGCACTTACTGCCTTTATTACCAAAGCAAAGTGTTTTGACAGTAAAATAAGATGCTAGGCCAACAATGATCATTACAATGACCAACTGCCAATCCATTATAATACCAGCTCGCCTTCACTAATAAGTTCTTCTACTGCGGCATTGAATTCACTTTCCAAATCCCAAAATGCTTCGGCTCGACGAATATCTTTTTTGCGTTTGCGTAAGGCAGTACCTTTTTGATACATTTTATCTAAATGTTCTTGACAGTAGGCTTTGCCATAGACTGTTTTACATCCGCAATATTTGACTGGCCAATGTATTTGTGGATCTTGATCTGGTCCAATATAGGTACAGCCCTCATAATTGGGTTTAAGCAAATCACTCATCTTTACCATCCTTTTCTTTTAAAATTTGAACAAGTTCTTCAGGATCATTACTGATCCCTTTTTCCACACGATCAAAGAAGTCTTTTAACTTAAGAAGTTTACCACGATGCATACTTAATATGAATGTTGTAGCATCCTGTTTTCCTTGAGAATGGGCAAGGTGTTCTAATATAAAAATTAAAACAATAAAGCACCAAAATCTAGAATCATCCCACATGATGCCTAAAGTACTTAACATGTATGAGATGGTGGAGTAAACCACCAATCTCATCATTGAGGGACCGGTTAGTAAATCCCACATTTTAGATACGGCGCATACATGTCGTTCTTGCCATTGACTGCCAATTTGCGGGGAAACTCTTACGCAAGTCTGCCAATTTAAGAACCATACGCAAACTCAACTCACGCAATTTGTCTTTGTTTTCTTCAATAAATCCCACAAGCTCATCTTTAACAATTTCAATGTTGTCAAAATCATAACGGTCCAACATACCATCAGTAATGATTTGTTTAATACGCAGGATCTTCTCACGGGTAGTATCCATTTGAAGGTCAATGTAGTGGCAACGTGATTCCAAAGCATCCAAGTGGTCACGTAACTTTTTACTGCGAACGTGTTCAAACTTAATGTTGGTAATAAAAATTGCCGCACCCTTGAACTCGAAACGATCTGGAATGCCTTCGCTACGCAAAATGCGGCTGTCTGTGTTCCAGCTAATAAAGCGGCGTGAGCTGGAATCCAGTGCGCCTTTCAAAATATTAAGGCTAAGGTCTTCCATCAAAATGCTATCGCAGTCATCAAACACAACAACATTACCCGCATCACTGAATTCATACAATTTGGCATACAAGCCAATCGCACTCATAGCACCTTTAACAACTTCAAACTTTGGCTTCTTCTCTGCCAAGGTATTAAACAAGTCTGCCTTTTGTAGCACAGTTTCGACACCGTAACTCTTACCAACACCCGGAGGCCCGCTAACAATCATAGCACGGACATTGCCCTGCTTGACTGCCTTGGTCATGTCATCCAAAATCTGGAAACGTTCACGTAGACGTTCCATGATCTGCTCATCTGTTTCTTGAGCTACTTCACGTTCACGAGCCTTAATTGCCTCATTATCAAATTCAAGTATGTTAGTATTTTTCATTGCCTTTGCCATTTTAAAAATCCTTAAAAGTGTTAGTATGTGTGTATTATAACTAAGAATTGTGCCTTTGTCAAGTACAATATTTAACTTACGGTGTGCCTAAAGTTGCTTAGTTATGTATATTATATGACATTCTAGTTGATTTGTCAATCAAAAGAAAGCCCCGCCGTACAACTATGTTGTAGAGAGCAGGGCCGTATCATAAAAACAACAGTCAGGTTTAATTATTTTGGAACTTTAAAGTAGTTGTAGCCCATATTTTCATCAACTAATCGAAGCGACATGGGATTGAAGAACCACTTTGGGCCTTCGTTTAATAGTCCTATGGCACCATTCTTCTTTAGTTCATTGGACACGTGACTTAACATTCTACTTTTCTTTAATCTGTTCTGACCCAATGTCTTAGCATGTCGCCAAAATTCTGTGTCCAATATGGATCCACCATGATAAAAGAAGCTGAGTAAATCTTCTAAATTTTCTGAATATATTTCAAACATTTCGTTGACGTAGTTTTCATCAAACTTATCAGGGGCGGCCAAATGGTCAGTAAAAGTTTTAACATTCTGTATGTAAAAAAATATCGAACTAGCACTCAGTGGTTCTAGAAAGAACGCCTTGGTGCCATTTTTTAATACTCGACCCTCATAGGCTTTTTTGGCATAATAAGATTGGAATTGATATTCTTTAATTTGAGCTGGATCTAATTTGGTATTTAAATACTCACCCATTTCTTCTATAACATCTTCTCGTTTGGATTTAACATCATTAAACAAATATCCGTAGGTATGTCTAGACTGAAGGGGAATTCCAAACATCCAACCTGCGTTCATGGCCACATGGTCAGTATACTGATCATAATTGCCAGTGGGCAAAGAATATACAATACAGTGGTTAACTGGGCTACAATTGGACATGTTGTAGTCTTTATAGTCATTGGGAAAGCCCATACAGTCAATGACATAGTCAAATTCTTCAGTCCTACCATCAATCACAATCTGTGCTGATTTTTTTCCAGGAATAATTTCAGACACTGTGCCATGCATTTCTTTAAACTTGTTTGGCCAAAATTTATGGAACCTTTCAAAAGCAAATTCTTTAAGTTCAAAATTGTTAAAATGTACAGCATAGCCTGCGCCAAATAAGGGATTTACAAAATCGTGTTCTCGCCATCTCTTGTAACGAGTTCCAAATTTTAGTGTACCATCCAATAAATCTAAGTCAGCGAATTGAAACCTTGTGGCATCCTGTAGAGTCATAATAAAATTAGGATTGGTACTTTCTCCAATTCCTAATATAGGCTTATTAGAATCAAATATGCTGTATACGTCCCAATTGTCTGTCATATAGGGCAACAATTCACACAGGGAAATAATACCTGCAGTGCCTACGCCAATTACTGCTATACGCTTTTTCATAGTTCTAACCTTGTCAATCCTTCTTCGGTGCCAATCGGTCCAGCAAACCAAGTGTTAAATGCCAATACACATCTACGTTGACGCATGGTTTGATACCCCATCACGGCATGTTGTAGATTACTGGGGAATAAAATAAGACGGCCAGTGTTAGCACCAAATTTAATTTCGTCATATAGCCAAGGTTTATTTTGGAAATCTTTTTCGTACTCAACGACTGGACCGCCACCAACATAAGATGGTTTGATAAAGGTCAATGCTTCACTGCCTGTGGGAGCATCAATATAATAACTGCCGCTGATAATTGAATTGGCATGCGAATGTGTGAAAATGCTTTGCGGTATATTTTCGTGTTTAATTGCCCAACTTTGTGTGAACTGTAATTTTTCCGAACCCATGATATCTCTAGCATATTTGTCCAACTGAAGTTGTATCCATGCTTTTATAGATGGCACGGTGTCTAATATGCGTTTGTTCTTGGTAGTAGGAAATGCGCCGTACTTACTTTGAACCACATACTCTGAATTTAATACTAACTCATGATCCTGTCTTGGGATCGATGTGTTATCCACAGTTGCCACCACTGTGGGAAACAACATATGAGTCTTAAAATTATCTGTAGTCGGCTTAATTTTATAAGTCATAATATGGAGCGGGTAGCGAGAATCGAACTCGCAAATCAACTTTGGCAAAGTTGTAGGTTACCATTACATCATACCCGCATTGTTATCTTTAGTATCTTCTAATAGCTGAATTAATTCTTGTCTAACATCTAGTTGTTCCATATGTAAATGGAATGATGGTTCAGCCCATGTAGCATATCCTGGAGGAATTTTTGTTGAAATATCAGGATGTTCCCATTTGGGATTAACGATCCTTGTCACTACTCCTCTGAACATGGGATCTTCTGCTAGAGATTTTTTAATACCTCTGACTCCACGTTCTGTGGCAAACCGCCAAAATTCTGTTTCGTAGACTTGATTCTTAAAGTAGTGGAACATGATCATAGTTTCCATTTCTTTAATCAGTCTTTCATATTTTATATTGGCTAGACTGTAGTGTTTGCCTTCTTTCCAAACAGCTTCGGCGGCCCACTGTATGATATCCATGAAATAAATTGAAGTAGCTTCAATTGGTTCTAGGAAATAACTAGCATTGCCATTATAACACAGTCTAGGATAAAAGTTTTGTTTTCTATAGTAGTTTCTAAAATTAAAAGTATTGGTATGGTCACTGGGTGTTAACCTGTAACGGCCAAATACTTCTTGAACATCTTCCTTGATTTCATCTAGTGTAGATATATTATTGTTATATAGGTACCCAATACTACATCTATTGCGTAATGGAATGCCAAATACCCAGCCATGTTTTCTAGCAAGATTTAGTGAATAATGAAATTCTGCGACATCCCAATAACATTGTGTGACGTGTACTGAATTAACAGGAATGTAATCTGACATGACAAATTGATCTCGGTCATCCTCTCCGGGTTTTCCTGAACAATCCAAGATATAAGTGGCATCTATATCATCATAGCTGGTAACTCTCTGATCGATAATTTTTACTCTAGGAGATGCTTGTACATAATCTAAAATGTAGTCTTGTAGCTTATTGGCATTGAAATGATAGGCATTGAACCCTGCGCTAAACCAATGCATGAATTCAGCACCGTCCCTGCCCCAACCTGATTTTTGAATTCCAAGTTTAGGAGTGCCATCTATCTTTTCTAGATCGCTATAGGTAAATCCCATGTTATGGAATAACTGTATGGGAAATTCCAAAGTAGATCCTTCTCCCACTGCCTGTGGCGGTTGCTTGGCATCAAAGTACCAATCGATTTCCCATTTGGTGCTTTTTAAAAAATGACTGACACCATAAGCTCCGGCAGTACCGCGTCCAATAACTGCTAATTTTATTTTACTCATGGCAATATTTAATTATTATTGTATTAATGGTGATAGATCCTGAGCCAGTCCCATGCCTTTGATGTTTGCTGTATAGGATATTTGACCCCACGTTCCGTACCCATATCCTTCAAGTAAGGGATTTATATCGCTGTCATCTATTGCGTATTTGATCACAGATCTAAATATGTTTTGTTTGCGTATGGTTTCTTTGATACGTGCCTGGCCGCGTTCTGTGGCAAACTTCCAAAAATCACTATCATACATATCATTCTTGTAGTAGTGTAGCATGATCATGTCTTCCAGTCGGTTGATATAATCATAGTATACTTTGTTGGAATTTTCGCTCCGCCCAGTCCAGTGACGATGTGCCATGACATTTACCACATTCATACAGGCAATTGATGTGGCTTCTAGGGGTTCTAAAAAGAAACTGGCATTACCATTAAATGCCACTCGACCATAAAAGTTTTGTTTACGGTAGTAATTATTAAATGTGAAACTATTGGTAGTTTCGCTGGGTGTCAAACCATACTGATCAAAAATTGATTGAACATCTTCCTTGACTTCGTCTATGGTATTGATTTTATGGTTATACAAATAACCAATACTACATCTGTTTTGTAGGGGAATACCAAAAACCCACCCGTGTTTTTTGGCAATGTTCAGTGAATATTGAAATCTTGGAATATCCCAATAACATTGAGTAACATGAACAGCATTAACCGGAATAGTTTGGGGAAGATGAAAGTGTTGTAGTTCATTTTCGCTGGGTCTACCTGAACAGTCTAGAACAAAATCAGAATCAATATCATTATAGGCTTTTATGTTATTGTTGATAATTTTTACCCGGCTTTGACTGCCGGCATAATTTATGATCCATTCCTGTAGTTTGACCGCATTGAAATGATAGGCCACAGTACCGGATGGAAATAGGTGATAATACTCTTTGCCTGATCCCCAACCCTGTTTTTTAATACCTGCTTTGAATGTGCCGTCTACACTGTCTAGTTGTGGTAATTTGAATCCCAAGAATTGATCTAAATTAGTGGGGAATTCCACGGTGGAGCCTTCACCCACACTCTGTGGAGCCACATTGGGATCAAAATACCAATCAATATTCCAATTGGTACTTTTTAAAAAATATGCTATGGCATAACATCCTGCTGTACCTCGGCCAATGATTGCTAGTTTTTTCATTTAGATATTTACCATGGAGTACAGGGTCGGATTCGAACCTACCAGCTCCTTATTCTTTCTAAAAGTTCTTCGATAGAAATTGAACTTTTTGCTCTCTTACTTTGATTATCTTTATGTAACATTAATTTACAATTAGCAGGGTGTTTAATAATATCAGGATCTATTCCTAATTCAAAACCTGTCCTGACACTGACCATATGATCTCTAGATACTCCGTTAAGGTTGTTACCTTTATTACTTGGACTATACCAACCGTGTTCTTCTACTAATCCTAAATCAAATTTATCCGGGTAGTCCTCAAATTTGAAATCAAAGTTAGATCGTTGTCTATACAATAAAAACGGTTCTTTATTTTTTTCTGTGTAGTTTGTCCAGCATTTTGTTGTGCAAAATTTTCTACAATCACTTATCCTACACACTATAATAGCGTTGCATTCTAAACAATTTTTTTCAATTTTATCTTTTCGATTAAAATTGTTTCCTTGTTCTATATTCCTTATATGCTCAGAAGTTAATCTTCTACCAAAAAGAGTTTTAGAAACTTTTTCATTAATCTCTGCTCTTTTATTTTTTGTAGAAAACCCGCGGGAACATTTAAGGCTACAGAATCTGCCCGAACCGTATGTACCAGTATGTTCTTTACCGCAATTTTCACAAAACATTTGAACCCTCGCTTTATATATATTTAGCGTTAGTTCGTAAAATGGAGTGAGCGACAGGACTTGAACCTGCATGGTGCGGATTTGCAATCCGGTGCGTAACCATTCCGCCACGCTCACATTATTGGCCTCTCTGCCACCTGTACCTAGCAATTAACCAGTTCTCTTAACGATGTGAAAGCCAAACTGTGTTTGTACTGGGCCAGTGTATGAACCAATACTAATACTGTTTACAGCATCTTCAAAGGGTTTGACCATTTGCCCTGGACCAAATTCGCCTAGATCACCGCCATTGCGTCCACTAGGACATTTGCTGAATTTTTTTGCGATTTCTTCAAAATTGTTACTGTTGGCATTAACTTGGCTTCTAAGTTCTTGTGCTAACTCTAATGTATCTACCAAAATATGACTTGCTCTCATTTATTTTCCTTGTTGTTAACCTGTACGTTTGACCACGTGATATCCTGCCGCTGTTTGAATTGGCCCAGTATATGAACCAATACCAATGCTGTTGATAGCGGCCTCTAATATTGGATCCATTTGATCTGATGTCAATTCACCTAGATCCCCTAAATTATTTTTGCTATCTGGGCATATACTATGTGTGTATGCCAACATTGAAATGTCAATGCCTTGATTGATTTTTTTCCTAATCAATTGTGCTTCTTCTAATGTGTCAGTTAAAACATGACTTGCTCTCATTTTTGTTTCCTTATAAGTTGGTACCTGGTGTAGGACTCGAACCTACATCGCTCTCCGTGTAAAGGAGACGTATAACCTCTCTACGCAACCAGGCATGTATTCATTATTTAACTTGCGTCATTATTGATGAAAGAATCTCCAAGACCATATTCACCTGTGGGGTGTAGGTTAAATGCCAAAGAATACCTAGTCAAGTTTGAATTATGCCGAGTAATTCTGTGAAACAAATAACTAGGAAAAAATACCAGCATGTTCTTCCTTGGTGATAATGTGAATCCTTCAGTGTTCAATAAATTATATTCTTCTGTTCCGCCCAATAAAAAACTAGATAAACTTAGATTATGATTTCCAAATTCTAATATACCACCATCTATGATTTCATCAAAATAAAGAACGCCACTGTAAAAACTGTTCTTGTGAGAATGGAATTGAGATTCCCCGCCACGCTTTACCTTGGTACCCCATGAAGTAGTTATTATAAATTTCTTATTGGAAATTCGCAATACGCTTTGAACATAGTCGTCAAAATTATCTAATATTAATTTTTCTAAATCAGGAAACTGCTTTAATAATTTTCTATTTGTTGTTGAATAAGCAGGAATCGTTCCATTAAAATTTGTTCCTGATGCTTGATTAATATAAAATTCACTATTTTTAATCTGTGTTTTAACAGCAGTAAAATCACCTGTCAAGAATGTAGTAGACACTGGTGAACTAAATGCTGGGAATACTGTGAATTTAGATATTTCAAAACTATACATATTATCCTATGGAGCGGGGTAGGAGAATCGAACTCCTCGCTTTAGCTTGGAAGGCTAAGGTATTACCACTATACGAACCCCGCACTTTAATCAAATACACTCATGGCTTTTGGATCGAAACCTGGTGCCCTGTCCTTACTACCTGAACTATGTTCAGGTTAAATGTATTTGATTAAAGTATCTATATGTTTATTATAACTGATTATTTTGTTATTGTCAACTTAAATGTATAAATATTAGTGTAGTTCGCGGAGCTCGAATTCCCCCAACTACTCTAATGCTTACAAGGAGCAATCAGCGTGAATATTTATCAGCCGTATACTTACCTTATTAAATTTTTACCTACTGGTCAAGTTTATTACGGATCAAGTTATGCTAACAACAAACATAAAGTATCAAATCCAGAACAACTCTGGATAACGTATTTTACATCATCAAAAATAATAATTAATCTTATCAAACAACATGGAATTGAATCGTTTCAATTTGAAGTTCGAAAAATTTTTGAAAATAGACACGATGCTGTAAATTGGGAAAGACGAGTATTAAAGAAAGTTAATGCTAAACAAAATCCCTTATGGCTTAATAAATCAAATGGTGGGAAAGATTTCTTATTTGAAAAACACACAGAAGAATCTAAAAAGAAAATTAGTAATGCTAGAAAAATATCAAAAGTTGATATTTGGAATAAAGGAAAAATATTAGGACCACATAGTCAAGAATCAAACATTAAACGATCCGAAACTATGAAAAATAAGCCTAAAAAATATACTAAAATATCCTATTGCTGTATATGTAATACATTGATTGTTGGAATACCAGGTCGGCCGACAAAGAAAACTTGTTCTACTAGTTGCCTATTAAAACACCAATCTATCGTCCAAACTAAAATTATTGCCTAGCTACCTACACCACATAGGCCCTAGACTGGGTGGTTACCCCGTCCATAACATTTATTCTTTTGGAAAGGTGTTAAACCTCACCTAATGCGTTCCCGGGTTCCCCATAAGGGATCGGATGGTCATAGCACTACAAACCTGGCGCTCTTTATGGTGACTGCCCCACCCCTCTTGTATAACGGGCGGAGGTGCCCGGGTTTTCTTGGTGCCCCTACACAGAATCGAACTGCAAATTACGGATTACAAAACCGTCGTTATACCATTTAACTATAAGGGCAACAGATTATCTATCAAATTTTAAAACCATATTAATCACAACTCTATCATAACTATCAATAGGATTACTAGACGCATGTTTTATATATGCTGGAAATACTAGTACCCTTCCCTGTTTGGGCTTTACTCTAACTGTTTCATCTGGATAGAACAAACAAGTATCTCCGTCAGCATCTTTCACATAATATATTGCCGAAATAAAATCTTCAGGGTTATCAACATCAACATGAGGAGTATTCCATTTGCCCGCCGCTTCTTTTACTCTCCAAAGTAAATTGAATTTTACCCTATTAATAAGCAATGACTTAAATTCTTCTTCGTCTCTCAAATGATAATCTATCGCCCTTATTATCGGGTAAACTGCACGTATTGGAAATAAGTTGCTTTCTTTAATCTTATGACCAAATACAGCAAATGACAATTGACCAACATCATACACATCATCATTAATAATTGGCTCCTTATCACCACGATATGTATTTGTGTCATAGTACCATCCAAAAAATGGATAGGTATCTTTGATCTTTTGTTGATCTTCGACAGTCATTACATCATCAATGATGATATGACGGTCCATGATCACTCAACTACGTTTTGCTTGGGATCCATCATCTTGGCATCCCACTCAGCCAATCGTTGACGGAATTCATCTTCGGTTAGTCCATGCCAACCAATACAATGTCCAACTGGACTACGGCCGCAACCGCACTTGCCAAATTCTTTTTGATCTTCTTTAACTCTAACCTGCATGTTATACCTTTTTAAATTTTTCTTAAGTATTCAGGACCTACCAAGCCAGCTTCAATTTCTTGTAGTGCACTGACAATATTTCCGTTTGGAGTATTTACTAGCTTTCTACTGCCATGAGCAATTTCTCGAGCACGTAGACTAGCAACCAAGACTAGATTAAATCTATTGCCAATCTTCTCAACACAAACATCGTTATTAAGCGAATTAGTCAGTGTTACTTTTTCAGTACTAAATGGAAAGTTCATAAGATCCTAATGTTATATGGTGCGGGAAGAGAGACTCGAACTCTCACGCCTTTCGGCACGGGCTTCTAAGACCCGCATGGCTACCATTACATCACCCCCGCATTGTTTAAAAATTAATTGTAACACATTATTTACGCAGTGTCAACAACTAAATTGTGAAATTATAATTTAAAATTATTCTTAAATTTTCTTGTGGGCAACTACTAGCATGATATCTCAATCCATCAAAGAATACAGCACGACCCCGCTTTGGTTGTATTCGTTGTACAACATTGGTTTTGCTATCATCAAATATCAAGGTATCACCATCTGAGTCATCAACATAATAAACACAAACAACATGTGGAAAGTTTTGATCTCGATGTATGTTGTTATATTCGGTTCTAAATTTCTCAACTATGGGCAACTGTATGAAAGGTCGAATCTGTATTAGTTGATCAATTTTGAGATTGGCCTGCTCGCAAGCATTGACCAATATCTGGTTAAATTGGTCAAAATATTTTTCATCTCGAAAATTAGTCAACGATTCAAATACACTGGTGACCAATCCTGGAGTAATGAAATTACCTTTGTCTAAAAAGAAATGCCAACCGGATGTATTTCTCAACAACAATAGTTTTTTAATTTCGTCTTGATGTTGTTCTGAAACTACATCATCAATAATTATTATATCATTGCCTATCATAGTAAAGTATAGTTAGCAATACAGCGTATGTCCTTGGTGGGCGGTGTACTAGAGTGGAATCGTGTGCCATTAAACAATATACATCTGCCTTTTTTAGGACTGACTCTTTGATGTTCCTCAATAGTAGACAAACTGACCTTATCGCCATGAAAAGATTTAAACAATACTGTGTCACCATCTGTGTTGTTTACATAATACAAACATACTAGATGATCAAATTCGTGATCAACATGAACATTGTCATATTTTTTGTGTAGTTCTTCCCTAACAGGAAAATGTAAAAAACTTCTACTGGCCAATATTTTTTTCAAAGGAAAATTAATTGCTTTTGCCGCGGCCTGCGCTACAACTTTCATTTCATCAAATAAAAATTTATTATGATATTTGATCAACTCATCATTGAAGTAACTGGCCATTCCTGGGGTACGTTGTACAATACCCAACTTTTTTAGTTCTTCCTTGGATAAGGCAATGTCATGCATATAGACCCAAGGAGTACGATGCCCCAACAATAAGGCTTCTATGCCATCTTGTTGAGACTTTGATATGACATCATCTAAAACTATAATTTCATTCTTATCTATCATAAATTCACCATTAATTGATAGTACTCAAATCTTACAGACTAAGCAAATTTTGGAGTGGGTTGCGGCCCTCCTAAGCCATTGCCACGGTTGTCTCAGGACTGGAAGATGGCCCTACCAGCCCGCCTAGTGTAAGCGTCCTTACACGATACCCGCCAAATACTATCAACTAATGGTGCGACTGACCGGACTCGAACCGGTACGACAAAGTCGAGGGATTTTAAGTCCCTTGCGGCTACCAATTACGCCACAGTCGCAAATACTAACCTTACTTTTTAAAGAACGTTTTTACTAATTGCTTAGTGCGTTGATTATACAACAGTTAAATGGCCTTGTCAACTGGTGCTCCTAACAAGAATCGAACTTGTATCGCATCCTTACCAAGGATGTGTTCTGCCATTTAACTATAGGAGCAATTTACTCTTGCGCCGGAGTAGTTGTACTACCATCAACAGCCACATAACCTGTGAGTAATTGTGGCCTACGTTCTTGTTTTGTACTCTTAGGCACAATGGCTGCGGCCAATTCGGCTTGTATCATAGCGTGTTTCCAACTATCACGTTTATCTTTGTCCACGATATTACATAACATACGTTTAGATGATTTACTTAGTTTGAAAGTGCTATTGGGTTTTAACATTGATTTACCTTTATTGTATATGGCGGAGAGTGTGGGAATCGAACCCACTCGCCGGGTATAAGCCGACGACAGATTAGCAATCTGCTGCATTACCATCCTGCCCACTCTCCTTGTTTCTATTATATGTTACTTATTGTTCTTTGTCAACTGCTATTCATAAATATGAGCATGTATACTTTGCCAATCAACATTGACATTCAACCACTACGGGATGGTGTAAAGCTCACTGACTTCAGTATATCAAGTGTAACAGGCGTTACAACAATTGATACAAAATTTCTAAATCCTTCACTGGTAGAATTTTTTGACAGCATGGATGTGTTGCTACGATCAGATCTATTTTTTAATAATAAAAATCACAACAGTTACATACACGTTGACAGACCACAAAGCCCCATTTATCAAGATAAGGACTATGTGCGTATAAATTGGATCTATGGCGGTTTGGGCAGTGCCATGAACTGGTATGGCCTAAAGCCCGCCACCAATTGGATTGATGTTTCCCTGACCTGTATATATAGACCTGATCAAGTTGATCTTTTACACAGCGAACAACTTGCCAGCACACACCTAGTACAAGTGGGTATACCACACAATGTCACCACTGGTCCTGAATCTCGCTTTTGTCTTGGCATAGTGCCCACAAAGAAAAAAGACAACAGTCGAATCACAATGCGTGAAGCAAGGGATATATTTCAGAACTATATTTAAAATTGGTACGGCTGGTAGGTCCTGCCCCTACAAAGGCAAATGACTACGTCCTTGCCCCGTCCCCTTTCCTAACTATGGGTTAGGCGGGAGGTCTGCTATATTCCACTCACAGCCGCGTAAGTAATTATATACTTACCGCGATGAGATGTCAATGGTGCCAATAAATATCAGCATGAATACTTTTTGTAGATCAATCAATATTGACATTGACCCACTGTTCGAAGGGTTTGATGTGTATGATATCAATAGACCTAGAAATTTAAACAAACACTACTCAAACTTGGAATACATACCTTTGGTATTTGTCAATCCCAAATTAAAATCTTTTATGGATCAACGAAACATCATGGTGAGTCTCGTTGATATATTTTACTGTGGCCCTTATGAAGCACATCCAATTCATGTAGATCAACCACATGTGGATCAGTTTGTGGAAAATGACTATGTGCGTATCAATTGGATCTACGGTGGGGAGGGCAGTGAAATGAAATGGTACAAGTTCCGGAATCATATTGATCAGTTAGACCGACACAAAGTACAACATATTGTCTATGGTCCAGACGATGTGGAATGCATCCACTCACAGGCAATCTCAGGCCCACATCTAGTACAGGTTGGCATACCACACACTGTACAAAATCAAGATCAAAAACGTCATAGCATCTGCGCCGATATCATTCATAAAGACACCAGCCGTCGAATCACCATGAATCAAGCCTTGGATATCTTCAAAGACTTAATTTAATATTTGGAGGAGGGATGGTAGAATCGACCTCAATAATATTGGCGGAAGGCAGAAGAGTCGAACTCCATCCCTGTTAAGAGAACCTGGTTTTCAAGGCCAGTCGCAGGACCATCCCCGCTGCATTACCTTCCATATAAAGGAGAAACCCTGCGCAAGGTCAGGGTTTGAAATTAGGTGTGGGTGTTTTGAAGTACACCCACGAAACTTTTAGAAGCTGTAACGATCGCTCATCACAGTCTTCAACATGATGCCTTCTGGTGTGAATTCACTCATGTCTGCGGCCAATAGTGCCTTGGCAATAGCTGGGCTAAAACCTGACACTAGTGCGGCACCACTCTTGTCTGACTTAACAGGCACGTTATCTGAACTGTTTAGGTTCCAGAAAACAACTTGTGGTACAGCGTAGCCTGCGGCTTCGTACTTGCGTTCAATCATCTCCATTGCTGAAGAGTCATGCTTTACGCATTGGTTGAACTGCATGTCACTCAAGATCAAAACCATTTCTGGCATTTCACTTTGTGGAACATTGCCCTTCACAGCAACATCAAGGATCTTGCTGAAAGCCGCGTGTAGGTTAGTACTCATGCCCCAATCGGACTTAACCATTTGGGCCATCTTTTGAACTACGTTACCCTTTAGGGTCAAGAGTTCTGGACGGTCACTGAAAGTTAGGAACGTGTCCTTGAACTTGCCAGTGTTCTTTTCAGCCAAGTACAAACCTAGTGAAACTGCTACATCCATACAAGTGACCTTAGTGTTCTTGCCTGCTGGGCTGGACATAGAACCGCTAACGTCAACCAGTGGTAGGATGTTTGCGTCGCCCACATAGTTAGGCAAAGCCTCCCATTGAGCAACGATCAAATCAGTTTCTGTCTTGTTGAAGTTACCATAGGCAACATTCTTCAAGACATCGTAAGGGAAAATTGCCGAAGCATTTACCTTTACGGTTGGGTCACCCTTAACCAAACTCGCAACATACTCGGCGAACTTTGTAGTGTTACGGTTAAATGCCTTCTTGTAACGGCTAGCCGCTACACTTGGCACATGGCTAAAGTTGATGTTATCCCAGTCCTTGGCACACATTTGTGTTTCAACGACCTTGGTAAGTGCTACTAGACTCTTACGGTAGAACTTTGGGCTCATACCAAAGAATTCACGGATTTCACGTGCCACTTCACCCTTACGTGGAGTCCACTTAGCAGCCAAGCCGTTCTTCTCACGAAGAGCGTCACCTAGCATTGTGTAAGCGGCCTTCTTAACATCTGGGTCAGTAAAGACAAAGATGTCGTCCCAGCGACCCAATTCTGGAATCTTCTTCAACAGTGACATTACTGCCATCTTGTCGTTAGTTTCCAGATACTTCAGGATTGAACGGAACAATTCACGTTCACCTGCTCCACCACGAGCATCACGTGCCCATAGTGCGATACGAAGTGCTAGTTCGCGATCAGCCACCAAAGCGGCTGTAAAGGCAGGAACAATGTCCTTGCCACGACTAGCACCGATATTGTAAAACAAGTCTACTACAGCATTAGCTGAGGACTTGCGGGCCTTCATACCATTGGCAGTACGGGCTTCTTGATTTGCTACTGCTTCTACAAATGTTGCCATGATTGGCTCCTTTCAGGTTAATGCCTTGCGGCGGTTGATTTCATTATGAGTGAAAAAATGTTGCTGAACTTAACCTATATAAATTCAAACAGGATCGTTGTCGACTGCTTTTATTTTACTCAGGCCATCACTCTGAGCTTGTTAGTCTTGCTTCAATAGCCGCCTTCAACGCTAGGCAGTTTTACGTGCTTCGCTCCAACGGACTACCACAGTGTCTAACAGTTCTTAAGTAGATTAAGATTGCTGAACCGATCCTAAAACTGTCTAACAAGTTTCCTTGCTATGTATATATTGTATGTGAAACACAGACTTGTGTCAATACAATTTGGAAAAAACAGGATACGTTTTTTACGAAGGCTGTTTAGGCCTTTGCTCAACCGCTGAGCGAATCTGGCATGAAGCCAAATGTTGGAATCGAACCAACGTGTCATAAATGACTTTGCTGGGCGTATCCTCAAACTTGGTGCCGCCCCCAGGGATCGAACCTGGTTCCTCGGTGCTTCAAACCGGTGCTATGACCACATCAGCTAAAGCGGCAAATAAAATATTGGTCCGGCGTAGAGGAATCGAACCTCTATAAAGACTTTAGAAGAATCTTGTCCTATCCATTGAACGAACGCCAGTTAACCTTATTATACACTGGTTTTCAGTGTAAGTCAAATATGGTACCCTAGGTCAGATTCGAACTGACACGATTCTCCTTTTGAGAGAGACGCCTCATACCAATTGGGCTACTAGGGCATTAAAAAAATTTGGTAGTTCCTGAAAGAATCGAACTTTCATTTACGCCATGTCACGGCATTGTTCTGCCATTAAACTAAGGAACTATAGTACTACTTGGTCCCCCAGTGTGGAATCGAACCACATCCTGGACCTTATCTAGATTAATCGGTTATAAGCCGACCTGCTCTCCTTGAGCTACTGGGGGAATGTTGGGGTGTCACACGGGGAACGATCCCGTACTACCAGTTTCACAGACTAGGGTGCGAACCTCTACACTAGTGACACCATAATTTAATTTGGTGAGTCCTGACGGATTCGAACCGCCGACAACCAGTTTCGAAGACTGGGACTCTATCCAACTGAGCTAAGGACCCGTTTTTGGTAGTGATGGTCGGACTCGAACCGACGATAATCTCCGTATGAAGGAGGTACATTAGCCGCTATGCTACATCACCATATAGAAACACACTGCGGAATTTAACCGTCTTACCCGATACCTGGCACTGTATGGCCAAGACCGAAACTGAGAGTGACAACTCTTTGACATTTGCGGATCTGCCAGGGGCTCACCGATCAACGAATGTGTTTTTATATGGAATCCATTGTGTGTAGGGCATCGAAACCTACATTAAGCCCCATAACGGGCCTTTATTACCACTTATAAGAACACGGATTCTTGAGGTCATGACTCCCCAATATGGACAGGGTAATTACTCCTGTTTTTACCATATAAAAACACACTCGGGGATGTGCTGAAAGTATCCCTTGATGATCCTAAATCTTTATTTTTTAGAATGTGTTTTTATATGGTAGGACTGCCCGGACTCGAACCGGGAATTGACGGATTAAAAGTCCGCTGTGATTACCATTTCACCACAATCCCATATTGGTCCACTCAGTCGGATTCGAACCGACACCTCATTGATTAAGAGTCAAGTGCGCTACCATTAACGCTACGAGTGGTTGGTCGTATTAAAATTGATTTAATGTGCCAACCAGGACCAATACGGGGTCAAGGCTGACACTAACGTTTACCACGTTTCATGTCATTCTCCTTGTTAAAAATTGTGCTAGTGATGACGCACACTAGCAAGCGGGGTCTGTTGAATTTGTAAGTCGTTGCGTCACTCATATCGCAACCATTTTCCCTTGTAATAAAGCCGGCAGGGTCAAGATCCGTCACTTGGGATACTAGTCCAGTTAGCAACCAATCTGCAAGGATCTTCCGATCCCTCGGGAGTTGAACCCGTCCCCTTCTACTATTTCGGTAGTTCGAACTTACCTAGATAGCGTGACATTCTCTTGCTGACACTTACAAAACTTGGTGCTCCATCGAGGAATCGAACCACGATTGCCGGACTACAAAACCGGAGTATTTCCATTATACTAATAGAGCAAATAAAACAGGATAGCATTTTTTGGCTTTTTTTCAAGAAAAGATTTTTAATGTTTGCTGTTGCTATCCTAAACTTGGTCGGAATGGAAGGATTCGAACCTTCGGTCTCCTGCTCCCAAAGCAGGCGGATTAAACCAGACTTTCCTACACTCCGAATAAACTATTGGCATCCCCCCAGAGACTCGAACTCCGACGAACGGTTTTGGAGACCGCTATGCTGCCATTACATCAGGGAGATAAAACTTGGCGCCGCAGACGGGAATCGAACCCGCCTAAGTTGGATAGACAATCCAGTGCTCTCCCAGAGAACTACTACGGCAAAAACTGGCAGGGGAAATGGGATTCGAACCCATGATGACGATTTCAAAGACCGTTGCCTTAGGCCGGGCTAGGCGATTCCCCAACAAAATAAAACAGGATACATTTTCTTTTATACCAAAAAAAGTTATATAAGATTTGCTGTTAGTATCCTAAAACATGGTACCCAGAGAAAGAATTGAACTTTCGATAATCGCTTATCAAGCGACCGTTATACCATTTAACTATCCGGGTAAATTTGGTGGAGGCCGAGGAAATCGAATCCTTCTAGACAGCATCCTTGCAAGGGATACCCGTAGCCCACTACTGCCCCCAAATTGTATTGGCTCCCCAGGTACGGATCGAACGTACGACATCTTCATTAACAGTGAAGCGCAACTACCGCTGTGCTACTAGGGAATAAACTTTTGGCGCCCCCGGATGGAATCGAACCACCATCCCCGGTTTCGTAGACCAGTATATACTCCATTATACGACGGGGGCAAAATTGGTATAGCGTACGGGAATCGAACCCGTCTCTGTAGCTTGAAGGGCTACGGACCTACCCAGAAGTCCAACGCTATATAATAAAACAGGATGCATTTTTACGGTTTTGATTAAAAGTCAAATGTATAAAAATTTGCTGTTAGCATCCTTTAACTGGTTGCGGGACTTGGATTCGAACCAAGGATGGCAAAGGCTTATGAGACCTCGCTGGTGACCAGACCCTTCCCGCGATAAATTGGCGGTCCCAAGGGGATTCGAACCCCTGTTGACGGCGTGACAAGCCGCTGTAATTACCAGGCTATACTATGGGACCTAAACTTGGTACACGGTACGGGAATCGAACCCGTCTTACTGACGTGAAAGGCCAGTGTCCTAAACCGATAGACGAACCGTGCATAATAAATACTTTTATGAGTATACAAGATTACACTGATCTAGTAGAACGTTTGCTTAAACAGATTCGCACTAATCGCCCATTTAAGGACAGTCATGAGCAAATGCTTTATGAGCGAGGCTACCTCACAGGACTACTAGCACGACTAGCAGAAGAAGACAGCTTCATCGCTAGTAAACTAATCCATAGACTCAAAAAATAACAATTTGGTGGAGACGACTGGAGTCGAACCAGTAGTGCCTTTCGGGCGGCGGATTTACAGTCCACTGGGGTTACCAATTTTCCTACATCTCCATTAACCTTTGAAACTATCGTAAAACACAATAGTTTCTTCAACTTTGTCTATTGTAACATCATTTGCGTAGTTGTCAATAGCATTTGAAATCCAACGATACAATAAATTATTTTTAATGTCACCATCCAAATGGTTACATCTTGGATCGTTGCTCAGTATCTTAAACATATTGGCACGTCTGGGCCATTGCCCGGCTACACTAACGGCCATCAGTGGACTAACAATTTCTACACCGTTAGTCCACTTTATGGGATATTTGATATCTCGAATAAAATTACTATTGCTTAGATCTAACGCAAGAGTTTCCTCTACATTGACCGCAATGCCATATTCCCATAAATGTATGATTTTTACACGATCTCGAATTTGTGGCAGCAACATAGTATCAAAGTACAGTAGTGCTGATTTCAATTCTAAAACATCTTTATCATAATCAAATAAACTGTCAAAATACCCGCACACAGCTTGCCATATAACCGGATCTTCTTTGTGTATCCTAGATCCAGGAGCAGTTGCTCCTCGGTGAATGTATCTGTGTGTTCTATGAAACACCGTGCCGTTATTGGGCCAAGTAAACACAGCTACATCTGGTGGGTCAGCCAGTAATTCCTGAAACTGATGAATCATAATATCCCAAACACCACAGCCGCTGATGCCTAAATGGCAAATATCAGCATTATAGTGATTGCGAAGTTTTTCAATGTAGCTAAGGTAATAGTAGCGTTCGCTGTGTTTATTTGACGCAACATGGCAAAAGCTAGACCCATAAAATCCAATTTTCATAAAATAACCAAGTGGTGGGTGATGCGGGAGTTTAACCCGCAACCTCTGTCAAGTAACAACAGCGCTCTAACATTAAGCTAATCACCGCGACAAATATTTATGGCACGGCAATCAACTTGCTAAAATTTGTAACACACTCTCCGCTATGCGTTTTGACACCGTCGGAAGGTGAAATAGAATGTGTGTATTAAAGCACTCTTCATGGATGAACCCACTTGCCTCGCGGCCCGAGAATGCTTTAATACGCTACCATTTTACGCATCTAGGTTATCGCCCTAGACTTACCATCCGGTAGGCCGCCCACATTAAGCCGATGTTTATAGTGCCAGCAGGGTCGCGTTCCCTATACACACTTTTACTACGCTAAAAACAAAAAACCCCAGTTATTTCTAACTAGGGTCCTTGGAGTTTTTTATGTAATTTGCGTTACACTTTGGTCTCCTGGACCCTTGTAATCTCTGGTGTGCGATCTGAGTTTAGACTATTAATCGCTAACCAATAGGTAGGCATAAAGCCGGCCTGTTTGGCTATGGAATAATGTTGTCTAAAATTCGTTACGCTTTTCATTTCTGTTCTCAGTTTTCTCTTTTAAAAATTTATACGCTTTTTACAACGTATGCCTTTATTGTAATGCCTTTCAGCATCCTTGTCAACAACTTTTTGTAAATTTCTTTGTTGTATTTTTACAACACCTTCGATCTAGATTGTTTGTTAACTTGTTTCTATTATAAGTTTATTTATGTCGGCTGTCAACCTATGATTATTATTTTATATAAAAAGACAAAAATATTTTTACCATCAGATGACCACTATAAATATTTCATCGGAGAACACATGAAAATTTTTATTACAGGTATAGCAGGTTTCTTAGGAAGCCACTTAGCAGATAGAATGATTGCCCTAGGGCATGAAGTAGCAGGCAATGACACATTGATTGGTGGATATGAAGATAATGTACCCAAAGGTGCTAAATTTTATCAAATTGACTGTTGTGATATAGACGCAATGACTCAAGCCATCGCAGGCAGTGATGTGGTATATCACACAGCGGCCACAGCACACGAAGGACTCAGTGTTTTCAGTCCAAACTTCATCACTAAAAATATATTCCAAGCCAGTGTGAGTACAATCAGTGCTGCCATACAAAACAAGGTAAAACGATTTGTCTACTGTTCTAGCATGGCACGCTACGGCAATCAAGAATATCCCTACAAGGAATCACAGCATCCACAACCAGTAGATCCCTATGGCATTGCCAAGGTAGCAGGTGAAGAAGTCCTGAAGTCTATTGCTCCTATGAATGACATGGAGTGGATCGTGGCTGTTCCGCACAACATTGTTGGACCACGTCAGTGCTATGACGATCCATATCGTAATGTCATGAGCATCATGATCAATCGTGTGCTACAGGGAAAACCACCAATTGTCTATGGTGATGGTGGACAAATGCGTTGCTTCAGCTTTATTGATGACTGTGTCTACTGTTTGGAAAAGTTGGCCTTGGATCCCACTATTAAAAATGATACATTCAACATTGGTCCTGATGAAGAATTCATTACCATACGCAGATTAGCAGAAACAATTTGCCAAGAGCTGGACTATACAGGTGAAATAGTTTATTTCCCAGAACGTCCAAAAGAAATCAAGTATGCTACTTGTGACAGCACCAAAGCTCGTACTATTCTAGGCTATCAAACTGGCACAAGTTTCATTGACGGATTGCGTAGTACTATTGCCTATATTAAAGAGCGTGGTGTCAAACCCTTTGACTATAGTAACTATCCACTAGAGATCGTCAATCAATATACACCAAAAACTTGGTCTGAAAGGTTAATGTAACATGATACACATGATCGCCACCTCGGCTAATTTCGAGGATCACTATGAAGAAAGAAAACAACAATATATTCGGGGATTAAATTCCATACAGGAATTTTATAAACTCAAGCCCTATATCATTGAAGCAGTTCGACAAGTTGACTACTTTCCTGAACATTTTGTTGATAGAAACGACTATTCCACTAACAAGGGCAATAACGAATTCACTACCATAGATAATTTTTTTAAATCTAATCCCACTAGATTTGGGGATGATGATGTCGTTATCAAATCCACTCTAAGATATGAACTCAATAGTTCTTACTTCTTGGACTATATCAATGCCAATCCAGGATATGACGCCTATGTTAAATCAGGTAAAGATATCTATGGACCCTATGATACTGGCATCCACACTTTCCTTATTGCCATGACATATCGTTGCTGGAAAGATTTTCTAGCCAATCATTTTACAGTAAACACTCATCAGGATCATCCCGTAGAAGCACAGGTAGCTCAATATGTAAGAAGCATCAATACCTGCTATGTTGATCACTTGGGTATTGATGCTGTACCTTGGGCGCACAACGGCAGACTATATAAAGTCTAATTAAAAGTAATTGCCGTTGGCTCTTGGAAACCAAACATCACCATATCCATGTGGTGTTTTGGTTGCTTGCTCATAGTCCACACGAACTTCACACCAGAATGTTTTGCCTAGTCCAATGGCCAAACTCAGTGGCATACTTTGATTGCCAATGAACTGTTCACAACCTTGAATCAGCTGTGCCATTTCCAACATGTCAGTTACGGGCCTGTAGCCTACATTACACTTGTACAATTCACAGAATGTATCATGTTCTTTTTGTGTGCCAACAAACACTGCCATGTCTTCCAAGTATTCGTTTTTGATCCAATAGTCCCACTGCTCATGGAATGGTGTCATGCCAAACGCTTCTCTGCGTGTGTGACGTGGGGTACGATTGATAATAATGGGTTTGCCTGGAATACGCACTGGTTCAACATTGACCAGCCAAGGATCAACTAAGAAGTGTTTACGGTGTTCCGCAATGTCTACTCCACAAACCAATCCGTAGACTTCAGTATTATTACCCTGCCAATTTTCCACACGTCCGTTGCGAGCATATTTGTCTGCCCAGAAATTATAGTGATAGCGTAGGTCGTGATCAATCGCTTCATTGTTCCACACAGAGACTTGATTGATATAGTCCTGCTTTTCTAACAAGGGAAATAGAAAGTCTAAATCTTGCTGTGTGTAACGTCCTTTATGATCACCACTGTCTGGACTACCCCAAACTTCACGACTGATACCGTCCATACCGTCAAGTTGGACAAATAAATTACCGCCTAGTAATTTGATAACATTTAACGCATAGATAGTATCGCCAAAACTGCCTGAGTGTAGATAATTATTCATTGTTGGTTTTCCAAAGTTGGGGGGTGTTTTCTATCAGTTGATCTACATCAATGTAGGGGTCTCTGCTACTTTCATCGCTCAAGTGTAGTGCTACACTAGGGATAGGGCTAAACATCATGACGTCGGGTTGATGCCATACTTGATTAATATGCTCGTCTTCGCCTTTTCTTAGAATCCATTCAGCAGACATTTGGAACCAATCACGATATGTGTCATAGATAGCCTTTGACGCCATACAGGTGTATGTGCTGTGCTTTACTGTGCGATAGTGTCGCATGGGTCCAAACAATATGATGCTGTCATAAATTTGGTGGATATAACGATGGGGGTCGTCATGTGGGTTAATGGCAATCATGTTGCCTGTGTTTTCTTCAAACTGATCAATAGTTTCAATCATGTCACTGATAGCTGAGGGATAGTGTACATAGTCGTCCTCCACATGATACCACAAATCAGTGGCTTTTTGTTCTACCAATTCATAGACTTTATAGCAGGTATGGCTAGCACCAGTGCCATCTTCTACAGGTATAAATTGTGTGGGAAATTTACACTTATTCAAAATTGTTTTAATATCTTCAACACATTCAGGTGCGCTGTGATCATCTAAAACATAAAGTTCAATATCATGCTCATATACATTATTGATACTTTCTACCAAACTGCTGATACAGATATTAATAAGTTCTGGTTTGGATTTTTGGATATATCTACTGCCGTGTATAGCAAATACCCTTCCGCAAGTTCTTGCTACGATTGTTAATTTTCTTGACATGGTCACCTTCTTAGAATAGTTGAATTATATTAGCACATATTTAAGGGCATGTCAATTAACTGTATATATTTTGGTAATTATCTATGTATTAAATAACATTGCACTACCCCTACACACTAGGAGCAACTCTATGGATTTTTTCAAAATAGTAGCCGAATTAGGCTTTCCCATCGCGGCTGCATTTGCAGCAGGATACTTTGTTTTTCTTACACTGAAATTTATTCTTGCTGGGGTGACATCCAGTGTGAATGGTATGGGTGGCATTATCAAAGGATTAGACAGCAGAGTTGACACCATGAATAACCAAGTGATTAGATTAGATGTCAAAGTCAGTCACGCATTGGGGCTAGCGCCAGATTACGATCGTATTTCTAGAGCTGAACAGTCAGATCAACGAAAGGACTAATCATGAAATACATAGATTATGATTTGGATATGACTCCAGACAAAGTCGTATTAGATGAAGAACTTGACCTTGAACGATTGGGCTGGAAGCGCGGGGACTACTTCAAGGTGGATGTTGTCAATGGCCGTACACAATTAACCAAAATAGACGAGCTGGAAAAGTTTATTCGACGTTTTCCACGGGAGGAAACCTAATATAACGATTCGTATAAATATTAATTATACTTAGGTAACCCATACAATGAGCCGTCAAGATCTTCAAAATTTACCACAGCTGACCAACCCGACAACAGGGACCACCCTATTCATTGTTGAAGATCAGTCAGTTGAACAAACACTTACTACCCCACAGGTAGTTTCCTTATTACAAACACAAGGTCCAGCTGGTCCGCAAGGACCACAGGGTCCAATTGGATTTACTGGCAGCCAAGGTTATTCGGGAAGTTTAGGCTACACAGGTAGTGTTGGGCCACAAGGTCCACAAGGTTATACTGGTAGTCAGGGCTACACAGGTAGTCAAGGGTATACAGGTAGTGTGGGCCCACAGGGACCACAGGGCTATGCTGGTAGCAAAGGCTACTCAGGCAGTGCTGGATATACAGGTTCAGCCAGCACCACTCCAGGACCAGCCGGTCCACAGGGCTATGCGGGCAGTGCTGGTGTTCAAGGACCAATTGGGTACACAGGCAGCGCGGCACCACAATCAGTTTATGCTACTAACCTAGCAGGTGGAGTAGCAGGTGCTATTCCTATTCAATCAGCAACCAGCGCCACTGCGTTTATTGCTCCAGGCACTGCTGGATATCTACTACAGTATGGTCCAGGCAATACAGCTACATGGATCAGCACAGCCAGTATTATTCCAGCATATTCTGGCCAAGCAGGCACAGTTTTTGTTGGCACAATCACAGCATCAAGTTCAACTGTTTATCCTGGCATGTTTGTTGCTCCTGGAGTATATGCTAGCCCAGGCATTTATGCTGGATTGAGTTTTGCTCCTAATACAGGCACATTAACTAGCCCCATATTAAAATTAACCAGTCCAACCAACACAGTTGGTACCAATTCAGGAGCATTGATAGTTGCTGGCGGTGTTGGTGTTGCTAAAAATATTGTATCTGGTGGATTTATAGAACTGGTAAATTCTAGCGGACTTGCCAGTTTATATTTCCAAGCCAACAACGGCAATGCCGTTAATATCACACAAAGTTTAATTACCCAAGGTGCTGATGCAGTTGCTATCGGTACCACAGCGGCTATAAATGGTAATCAAGGCGCCAACGCCATTGCCATAGGCAATGCGGCATCAAGTTCCCAAGGAGGCAATGCAGTTGCTATTGGTACAGGCGCTGGCGATACCAACCAAGGCAGCAGTTCTATTGCTATTGGTACAGATGCTGGCCAAACCAGTCAAAGTGCCAGTTCTGTTGCTGTTGGTGTTCAAGCAGGTAATGTTGGACAAGGCAATAATTCTGTAGCTGTAGGAGCAAGTGCAGGACTGACCAGTCAAGGTAACAGTTCTGTAGCTGTAGGAGCAAATGCGGGACAATCTGGTCAAGGTAGCAGTTCTATAGCTGTTGGGCAGTATGCTGGTCAGACTAGTCAGGCCAATTCTGCTATAGCTGTCGGTGCTAGCGCGGGAGAAAATAATCAAGGTATTGGTGCTATTGCGATTGGACTATTTGCGGGACTGAATAGTCAAGCTCCAGAGGCCATAGCAATTGGTGGATATGCTGGAAGCCAAGGGCAAGGGCAATGGGCTATTGCTATTGGACAAGCGGCTGGAGCAGGCGCACAGGGTGGTGGAGCTATTAGTATTGGTACCGACGCGGGCTCCTTTGGTCAAGGTGCTGACGCCATTGCTATTGGTGCCACCTCAGGAGCTGGAAATCAAGGTGCTGATGCTATAGCAATTGGTCTAAACGCAGGAAATAATAGTCAAGGCGCATTTGCAATTGCTATTGGCACTAATGCAGGATTGTATGGTCAAGGTGCTAATTCAATAGCGATTGGACAAAAAGCAGGTTTTGCCTCATCAAATACTCAAGCTGCCAATACTATTATTATCAATGCCACAGGTAATGAAGTAGACGGTATTGCTAATCAAACCAGCAGTACCTACATAACACCTGTTAGATTAACAGGCACTTTACCAGGCACTATTTTATACTATAATACAACAACCTACGAAGTCACAGTGGGCAATACTCCGAATTCAGGCTACGCAGGCAGCCAGGGTATACAAGGGTTTACTGGCAGTAGAGGTTATGATGGTAGCATAGGTAGTATTGGCTTTACAGGTAGCGTGGGACTTGGAGGATATTTTGGTTCACAGGGTTATGCTGGTAGTCAAGGGCTATTAGGATATACTGGCAGTCGCGGCTTTACAGGTTATACAGGCTCAATTGGTAACACAGGTTATACAGGTAGTTTAGGGTATAGTGGTAGTGTGGGGTATACTGGATCAGTTGGATATTCTGGCAGTCAAGGCTACGCAGGTAGTTTGGGTTATAGTGGTAGTTTGGGATACACTGGTAGTGTTGGATATACTGGCAGTGTTGGTCCACAGGGCTACGTTGGCAGTCAAGGCTATGACGGTAGCCAAGGCACAGGTCTTTCACTCAAAGGCACAATTACCAGTAATGGATCCACAGGTAACTCATCGACACCAGGTACAGCAGTTTACTTATTGGTAGCCACAGGTGATACCACGATAGGCGACGGATATTTAGATACCACAACTGGCCATTTATGGGTCTACGGCGGTGCCCATAGTAATAGCGGATGGGTTGATGTTGGACCAATTCAAGGTCCACAAGGCCCGCAAGGATATACCGGCAGTCAAGGCTATGCTGGATCAGTTGGCTATACTGGTAGTCAAGGTTATGCTGGCAGTTCAGGTTATACTGGATCAGCTAGTACAGTAACAGGGTATACTGGCAGTATTGGATTTGCAGGTAGCATTGGCCCTCAGGGATATGCTGGTAGTGTTGGTTATACAGGTAGTGTAGGATATACCGGTAGTCAAGGTAATAGTATTAATTTCAAAGGCAGCGTATCGAATCATACTAATTTGCCAGCTTTTGGAAATACGCAAGGCGATGCCTATATCATTTACAATAGTATAACTCCTGGTACTGGCCAGGATGCCAACGGAAGTTTATGGGTGTGGAACGGTAGTGCTTGGATCTATTCAGGCAATATCTCTGGACCAACAGGCTATACAGGTAGTCTTGGTTACTCAGGTAGTGTTGGCCCACAGGGCCCACAGGGCTACACTGGTAGCTCAGGTAGTACGGGCGGATTAGGCTACACTGGTAGTCAAGGTTACGCTGGATCAGCTGGATATTGGGGTAGCGTTGGATATGCTGGTAGCCAAGGTACTTCGTTTAATATTAAAGGCACAGTGGCCACATATTTGGGATTGCCAGGTGGCGGTAGCAACGGTGATTCCTACATTGCCTTAGACACTGGTGACTTATGGGTATACAACGGCGGTACTGGCACAGCAGGTCCTGCTCCTGGTGATTACTACAATGGATTCTTAAACGTCGGCGCAGTACTTGGACCTAGAGGGTTTGATGGTAGCCAAGGATATGCTGGATCACAAGGTTACGCTGGATCAGCAAGTACAGCTCCTGGCTATACAGGTAGTGGTGGTTTTACAGGTAGCGCAGGCTACACAGGAAGTTCTGGATTAGTGGGCGGTGCTGGTTCTCCAGGTTATACTGGTAGTGCTGGCTATGACGGTAGTATTGGCGATATAGGGTATGCGGGTAGTGCTGGTACTAGCGGTGTAGGAGGATATACTGGTAGTACTGGATTTACGGGATCAGCAGGTTATTGGGGTTCCAGCGGCACATCAGGACCATTTGGTTATACTGGTAGTGCTGGATTCACAGGTAGTTCAGCACTGGGCAGTCCAGGATATAACGGATCGGTAGGTTATACGGGATCCACAGGCGGATTTGGATATTCAGGCAGCAATGGATATACTGGCAGCGTGGGCTATACAGGATCAGCAGGTGTGGCTGGGCCACAAGGACCTTTGGGCTATAGTGGTAGTATTGGCCCACAAGGCTACACTGGCAGTATTGGTGGCCAAGGACTAAATGGTTACAGCGGTAGTCAAGGACCTTTGGGCTATAGTGGATCTGTTGGATATGCGGGTAGTCAAGGTACCGCTGGTGTTGGCACACAAGGTTATACTGGAAGTGTGGGCGCCAACGGTGGATTAGGTTATACAGGTAGTAATGGTGCGTATGCAGCACTTGGGTATACCGGAAGTGCCAGCACAACGGCAGGACCACAAGGCCCAATTGGTTATACTGGATCTGTGGGAGGTATTACTCCAGGTGGTGATATTCAACCCGCATCCATTTATGTGGGCATTGTACATACCCCAACTTATGCCAACGGACAGATTACTGCTGAAGGTAACATCATAGGTTTTTACAGTTCAGATCGTAAATTCAAAGAAAATGTTCAAGACATTCAAGGAGCTTTAAATAAAGTTAATAGTATTGGTGGTAAGACATTTAGTTGGACACAAGACTATCTCCGAGATCATGGCGGTGAGCATGAATATTTCCAAAGAAAAACAGACTTTGGTGTTATTGCTCAAGATGTTGAAAAAGCGTTCCCGTTGGCTGTAAGAACACGCACTGACGGATCTCTAGCAGTTGATTATGAAAAATTAGTAGCTCTAGCATTTGCGGCTATTAAAGAATTAACAGCACGAGTAGCTGAATTAGAAAGAAAAGTGGAGTGACATGGATCCAGTAGAATTAGTTAACAAATATGGGTTCCCCATTGTGGCCGCAGGCGGCATGGGGTATTTTGTCTATTTCGTGTGGAAGTGGGTAACTACAGAAATCAAACCTGTTATAGGACAAGCCAATGGTACACTTATTGCTCTTATTGATCGTATTCGGATGCTTGATAATGACCTTATACGACTTAACCAAAAAGTAGAAACTGTGATGCAACTACGTGGAAAAAGTATTGAGTTAGAGCGTATTGAAGCAGATAAAGAAATCAATAAAATTGTAGAAGA
>Ga0208738_1000063_pt1 | contig 33126 bp, 58 predicted proteins | sample CryBogCBE21Jul09_FD_184561 | JGI IMG/M metagenome (GOLD analysis project Ga0208738, IMG submission 184561) | Freshwater microbial communities from Crystal Bog, Wisconsin, USA - CBE21Jul09 (SPAdes) | ecosystem: Environmental > Aquatic > Freshwater > Lake | place: Crystal Bog, Wisconsin, USA... | reverse complement strand
GGCTTTCAGGAGCATTAGGGAATCCTTCTTGTGCTTTTGTAGCCTTGCCAGCAATTTTATTAAGGCTTTCTAAATACTCTTTGCCTGGCGTAATAGTGCCAACGGTTTCAAGTTTTGCGTATGCTTCACCAGCAGTCTTGCGAATGTCTTTTAATACTTCAGGAAGAATTACTTCAGATTCAGGCAATCCTAAAGATTTGGCGACCAACTTATGAGTTACTTCTTGATTTTTAGCACTAGCATTTTGAGCTGTTGTAGCTTTGCCAGCAATGCCTTCCATCAGACGATTTGTAAGGTCAGCTTTGGCTTGAGATGGTGGAATAACATAACCAGCTTCTCTAGCTTTTTCAACAGCTTGTGCCATCTGTGCAGGCTGTTCTGGGCCACGCAAAACACCAGCTAATTTTTGTAGTGGCGTAAAAGCAACACTTAATCCACCGCCAAGAGCGGCTTGTTTGCCTTGTTCTTTATATAGTTCTGCGCCTGTCTTTCCTGTTTCTTCAGGAGTTAATGCGCCTGATACAGCGCCTAATGTGGCATTTTGTAATATTGGGGCAGCTTTAGCAAAAGAAGGAATTTGACCAATAGCGCCAGCTCCTGTCATTGCAGGCGCAACCATGCCAGCTATGCGACCAGCGCCATAAGAAATTGGATTAGCTTCTTTATATGCTTGGGCTTGATTTCCTAAACTTTGCGCTAATTCGCTTGTGCCTAAATGACCGCCTGTAGCTAATTGTGCAGCAGAAACAGGCACATCCATAATTGACTTAGTAAGTCCAGCCATAGCAGACTCTAATGGGCGTGGTTCGGTTTGCACATTAGTACGATTAATACCTTGTGGGCGACCTACCGCAGCGCCACCACCAGTTTCGCCAAATTGTGTATTTAATTGCTGACTTTCAGGCGAAGTTACTTCAACAGATGCTTTAGGTTCTGCACTTTTTGCTTCTTGGTATGCTTGAGCAACAATGTTAAATTTTTCAGTACCTTTAAGGTTCTGATTATCTACAATCCATTGTGCGTATTGTTCAGCAGTAGCCATTACTTACCTTGCAAAATTTGGTCAGCCAAAGAACGCACATCCGTATTTTGTGCAGGAGCTTGCCGAGATGGCATCATTCCAACATTATAATAAGGAATTAATTGACGAGTTTCAGGATGTTGCGACATTGCTTGAAGCTGAGATTGATGTTGATTGTAAGTATATTCACCAGCTCTTTTGGCAGCTCCAGCAAGTTGTTTAAGTTCGCCAGGGGTTAAACTAATATCACCAGATTTAGCTCTTTCAGCCAATTTTCCTTCAGATTCAGTAATAGCACCTTGACCACGCATTTCTTGACGACCTTGCAATGTAATTTCAGCAAGACCTTGAATAGCTGCACGAGTATTATTAATTTTATCTGGTAAATCTTTTCCGCCTACACCTAATGTTGAGCCTAATTGAGCTACAGACAGGCGTTGATTTGCTAATGGGCCAGTAAACATTTTATTTGAATCTAAAGCACCAATAACTTGATTTGCAGCGTCAATTTCTTTAATAGCTCCAATAGTTTTCTCTTTAGACTCTTTCATCATTGGGCCAACTTGAGCAGCAAGTCCCTTATCCATAGAAACGCTTACGCTTGGTGCGCCAGCACGCTTTAGGGCAGTTTCATACTCTACGAATGAACCAGGGAATCCTTGGGATTTTGCCAATTCGTAACCACGAATAGCTTCAGTTCTTTTTACTCCGCCAGAAGCTAAATTAACAGGCTCTCCACCACCAATGCTAGGCAATACAAGGTTTTCGCCTTCTGCAAGTTTTTGTGGTTTCATTAACTCTTGAACCATTGGCTGTAAAAATTGATTACCAGCAGCAAATTGCATACCTTCTGCACGAGTCTGTGGGTTAGCCATTAATGTTTGGAATTTAGTCAATGCTTCAGATTTTTGACCACGCAATGCAGCAGCCAATTCTTGTTGTTTTGTATCTAAATTATTATTAGTTAAAGCACCAATAGCAGCTTTAATGGTTGGTAATGCTAATTGCAGACCAGAAGGAGCAACATAATGCCCGCTAATTAGTTGACCTTGAGGTTGTTCAAAAGCACCGCCAACCAATAAATTAGCTAAGTTTCTTTGACGCTGTAAACCCAATACTTCTGGGTCTGTGCTTAATAATTGTTGTTCATTTAAGTCTGCCATGATTATCCCTGCTTTAATAAACTAGCTAAAGTTTGATTATTATTTTGAATAGGTAAATTTTGTGTCATTACAAAAGGATTTTGATTACCTCTTACTACTGAACTCAAAGCTATGCCACTTGGATTTGCGCCTTGAGCTAATTTTCCTAATGAACTAGATAATCCAGAGCCAGCACCTTGACGCAATAATTTTAATAAATCAGAATTAGTATTTGTTGTGCTTGCAGTTGTACCAGCAATAGTATTTGGCACGCCACCAGTATTAATTGATGAAGCTGGAATGTAATTGCCAAAAAAGTCAGTAGCAGGAAGACCATTCGCTCCAGCAGCATAACTAGCTCCAATAGCGCCACCGCCAGCAGCGCCAGTACCTAATACTGTGCCAGGGGCAAGTGCGCCAGATAATCCAACGCTAGTTCCAGCAGGTGCGCCAGCAGCAGGCAAAGCAGGGTTTAAAGACCCAACAGTACCACCATTAGTAGCTCCTAGATTTACAGCTACATCAGGTTGTGATATTACTGAATCAGCTCCAGGAGTAGCAGTAACTCCAGCTTCTGCGGCTGCGCTTTGTGCGGCTGCGTCTGCGGCTGCTGTTGCTTCTGCTTCACTTGCGCCTGAGGCTATTGCTTCAGAATATGCTGCTTCTCCTGCGGTAGTTGCACCTTCTGCGGCTAAAGAACCACCAGCAGTTAAATAAGCAGCAGCTAAAGCGGCAGGCAAAGCCCAACCCATAGGTGTTAAATTATTAACAGCTTGGTCTACAGAAGCTAAACCGCTTCCAATAGCAGGACCAGGGTCAATAGAAGCTAAAGTATCTCCAACTGAAGAAACAGCATCACTAACCCAACTACCAGGGTCAAAACCGCCTCCGCCGCCACCAAAAGGTGTTCGTTTTAGCTCCCAAGTCCAACCAGAATGTTTACTCTTAAACATATTAGCTTGTTAGCCAGTTATAAGCGGAAGAGAGACCATTGCCGATTGCATTAGCAGCTCCAGAAACAATCCCTGGATTAGCAGCCAAACCTAAAATACCAGCAGAACCTAAACCGTAAAGACCAGCAGTATTGTTTGTCGCTTGTCCTAATGCTGCGTTTTGCGCTGCAATATTGGCATTAGTTTGTGTGGCCAAAGCGCCTGTGTAATCTGGGCCTGCAACCGTAGCTTGAGTAGGAGCATTGATATAGCTAGGAGTTGCCAAAGATTTAATTTGGGCAGCTTGATTGCCTTGTAATTGCTGTGCCTGCAAACCTGTATTAATACCATTAATCTGTGCTGAAGTAAGCAAATCATTTTTGCCTTGATTATATGTACGCATAGCATTGTCATAAGCGACTGTGCCAGGCACAATACCTTGATTAGCCAAAGCAGCAGTTTGCTGTTCATCAGACTGTGCAATTTGTGGCTGTAATCTGCGCATAATGGCATCAGAATAAGTCTCACCTGGGTTAATACCATAAGCAGGGGTATTAACGCTTTTTTGTAAGTTTGTTAAAGAAGATGTTGTAAGGTCTTGTAATGGTTGGCTTAAAGACTGAGTTGCAGTCCATGTAGGATTGCCATTAGCATCGGTTGATTGTGTGTAATTTAAGTTTCCATAAGGAGTAACTTGATTTACACGATTAGCTGAAACAGCTTGTTGAGCGCCAGCAAGATTGCCTAATGTTTGTGCTTGTGCAGCACCAAAATAAGGGCTTGTCGTACCAGCATACGGATTAGTCGTATTTGGATTAGCACCTTGCGTAAATGTTGAACCTGCACCCATTCTTATCTCCTATGCCCATTTACAATATTCTGGGCGCATTTCTAAAATGACCAAATCCCCATCATCATGTGCGTCAGGGATAAAGGCAACATCTTTGAAACCAAGGTGTCGGTCTAGTCTTAGGGCTTTTTCATTATTGCCCGCAACTGTGCCAATTATAACCTTTAATTTCAAGGTGTTAAATGGGTAATCAAAGACCTTTTTAAGAAAGTCTTTGGTCGCCCAATGTTGTCCTTCTGAGCCTACATGAATACAACAGGATTTACCAAAAAAACCACAATAAACTACAACTGCTCGAATTTCACCATTTATAACTTGACCTAAATAATGCGCATCTGGCGGTGTGGGCATTTTATGTTTAATTGCCCAAATTTTAAGAATCTGTTCATTAAGCAGAATCAAACTACACCACCTGCTTCCATTACATAATCAGTTGATGCCCAATGCAATTCAATTCCTCGGCTTGCAGCATTAAGGTTTACTGAACCTGTATAGCCAATTCCAGTAACACCTTGCCAAATTTTAGTGGTAATAAGACCGCCAGCCCATACATTATTATCCCAGTTAGCGGTGTCCCAAATACCTTCATTTTGAGTATTGGGGTTAAATGACACAGCGCCTAATTGAGATTGAGTATCAAAATCCACGCTAATACCGCATAAAACGCTTGGAGTACCACCAGTAGATTGAAGAATAGGTCTAACCATAGTAAAACGCTTTAATTGCCCTGGACTATCAAAATAACTATAGGCTTGTTGTGCAGTTGCGGTAATGTTTGCGCCATCATCAGAAAGAGATGAATATAAAGTGGCAACAATGCCATTTCCACCAAAGTGAATATCATTATCGCCAGATACTTCCCAACAATAAGACTGAATACCTGTAAATCTAGCCCATGATTTTGTAATAGTGTGCATTACATATTGTTCAATCCCATTAGGAATTGGAATATTTAAAATAAGCATATTTTCGGAAGCAAAATAGTTAATTTGCCATCCAAATTGTGCATAATAATTGGTTGCAGCAACGCTAATTGGGTAATAAATCTTGTCTGTAAGGTTTACACGAGGGTCTAAACGGCTAGATTGCAAAGCAGAAGCCAAGGGGACTAGACCATCTTGAGTTAAAAGCAATAAATCGCCAGCCCATTTAAAGAAACAGCGTCTTGCAAAAGTTTGACCTAATTGCCATACACCTTTTAATGCCCAAGTGGCTGCGGTTGTAGGGTCTGTGCCGTTATAAACAATAACTTCGCCCATTGATGTAACAAAAACAGCATAATCATCAGCGCCTTGACCAGCATCAAGTGTCCAAGTTCCCATTGCTTGTAAATAACCACCATTACGAGCTATTCCACCAAAATAAAGAGGATTTGCAACACCACCTATAGAATTAACATCTAAATACCAGCAATTTAATGTGTCTTTTTGGGTAAAGAAAAGACGATTTTTAAATAAATTTACACCAATAAAAGTACTGGAATCTACGCCAGTTATGCCAATAGTAGTGTATGTGCCTACAACAGTAGCATTGGCTGCTGGAGTCGTAGACATTGTATAAGTAAAGGTACTTGCACCTGTTTTAGTAATGACATAAGTGCCGTTATAGTCATTGGCAGTAGCGCCAGAAATAGTAACTCGGTTACCAGTTATAAGACCATGTGGCGCAGCAGTAGTCAATGTAGCAACATTACCTACATAGGTAATTGAGCTAATAGTTTGTGCGGTTGTGGTAGTAGCAACATAAAACCAAGCAGAACCGTCATAAATCATTACAGGGTCTACACCATTACAAGCTACTAAAAAGTGTCCTGCGGTATTGGTAAGATTTACAGCTTGCAATTTATCGCTAGAAATACCGCTAAATACTTTTACTGCTGGACTAGGCTTAGTGTCCCAAATATCGCTACCAGCAGCCCCGAAAAGATTATATCCGCTAGTTTTTGTGTAATTCATTAACGTATTAATAGGGGTTGTGGCTTGATTTAGATAAGTTCCCACCACAGTCGCATTACCTGATGGTACGGTAACGGTTGTATATGTAAAGGTTGTTGCGCCAGTAACGGTAATTTTAAATACACCACTATACGCAGCAGGAGTTGTGCCACTAATTGATACATAAGCACCTGTAGTTAAACCATGTGCAGTAGCAGTAGTTAAAGTGGCTGTTGAATTTACATGGGTAATGCTAGAAATGCTTTTTACGCCAGTAGAAGTTGTCAAAATAGATACAACTGTATATCCCTTACGCATGGTGACATCGGTAGGGGTAGGAAACCAGTTAATAAGCTGTACCGCATCTGTTGGGGCCATATTTGCAAGAGAATCCCTTGCGTTCCAACCGCCAATAGGGGCAGGCACGGAAGCTGTTTTAGCCGTATTTTGTTTTGAGCGCTGTAAAAGCATTATGAACCGTAACCAGTATCAGGAATATTTGCGTAACCAATAAGAACTTTGCTTGGGTAAGGGGCAAAGCTAAGGTTTGGAGCGCCTTTATCATTTGCTTTGGCAATGCTCAATACACGCTGATAATCTTGAGAAACAACGGTTGTATCAAAGCCTTTAATGCCCCAATATTTCATTTTGGTAAACAAAACCATTAGACGGCTATCTAAAACAGTAGTATCAGAGTCAGCAGTAAAGCTATTTTTGACAGAACCGTCAGCGCCTCTTGCCCAACCTTTTGAACGATATTCCCAACCCAGATATTCTTGGGTATTCATAATAGGCCAGATACAGAATTGGTTATCCAGAATACGCCAGCGAACTCGTGGGCCAGTTGAGATATATCCAGACTTTAACCATTGCCATTGTTGCGCATCTTCAGGGCCTAACATTTCCCAATGCTTAGATTTATCCCAATGGGTACGGTCTGTAATGGTTTCAAAATCATCAGGAAGGTCATAGGCGGTTTGTGCGCAAACTACGGACTGTGTTCCTGTACCAGTTGCCATCTGGCTCATAATAACTACTTTTGTAGTGTTATTGGCGCTGACAACATAGGTGTCTTGAGGAATGTTATACCCAGATAATTGCCATTGGGTTGTAACATTGCTTAAATCTGTGCCAGCCGCAAAAGTTAATGTGGTAGAACCATTAACAGTTGTGGCGTTGGCGGTTAATGCTTGAGTGTAAAAACGATATTGAACCTGCAATGCTTGCCAATCGTACTCTTTCAAAAGGTCATATCCTGAGCCATTCATTAGCGCCAGAATTTGTTGGACATCTTGAGAAGTATTACCTACAACATAGGAAGGAACAGCCAAGTTAAGCTCGGCTGCGACCTGTTGTACCATTGTCAGCATTGTTTGGGACATATTAAGCCTCTACTACTTTCGGTTTGCGTTTTTTGGGAGTATTTTCCGCAACAGCCGCAAGTAGCGCTGACATCTGCTCTTGCATAGCAGCCAGCTTCGCATCTGTTTCAGCCTTAATTTTATCATTTTCTTCACGAAGTGCTTGCAATTCTGCTTCTCTTTGGGCAACTTCTGCTGAATCAGTAGCTAAATTCAAGAAAGCCTTGGCTTTTTGACGGAAATTATGCGGAGACATACCTGCAACCATGCCAATACGCTGTAATTGTTGGTCAGAACAGTCGGCAATAGATTCAACTGTGTGAAATTTAAGCCCACGCAGTTCTTCAGCCTGGCTACGAGTAATTTGAGGCCATTGGTCTAAGGGCGTGCCGACAATATCTTGATGTCCAGCTACTTGATTTTGGTAATGCGCCCATTGACGAGGAAAACGCTGCCTGTGTGAATCTTGTGCATAAGTGTCGATTTCTGTCAAATTATCGCCAGGAATCATAATCTTAACAAAATCAAATTCTTTAAAAATTGGTCTGCCAGCTTCGGCTGATGCTGCATCTTGTTTGACGCTTTTTTTATAGAATTGGACTGCGAGTCGTGAATCTGCGTTTTGAATATCTGATTCTATTGCCATTTTTAATGCTCCTAAGTGGTTAGGGGTTTATAAAAAAATAAAAGGGACTCCCCTTTTGAGGGAATCCCAGTTTTACTACAATTTCTTCAATTTAGTAGGGATAACCTATTAAACAGAAGCTGCACCAAACCAACCATAATCACCTGAAGCCATTGCTACGGCTGGAGATGTGTAAGAACCAGCAGAGCCAGTAGCTACAAAGGTTGATGCGTTGATAGAGCAAGTAGCTGTAGAAGCAGTAATTGCTGCACCAGCTTTTGCCCAAACATAACGCTTACCATCAGATGCGAAAGTTTCTGCACCGAGTGGGCCAAATGTTACCAAACCAGACAACAATGCCTGTTCTGCAACGGTTTGTGTATCGTTCAGGTCAACACCTGCGATAGGGAGAGTACTATATGCCATGATTTATTTCCTTTATTTAATTAATTAGACAAAATTAAATAGGGGTTTCCCCCTATCTATTAGGTTGTCAACAAGCCTTGTAGGAAGCTGTTGGAGGTTGTCAAGTTACCAGCCCAACCGTAGAGCTTCACGATTGCATCTTGGTTAATTGACTGACGCTCACCACCAATAGGTACAAAGTTACGCTCTTTATGTGGGCGTAAGAAAATGTAGTTGGTGTTCAACATATACATATAAGTAGCTGTCTCTTGTGAGCCATAACCACCACCCAATACTACATCAGCAGAAGTACCGCCACCGTAGAACTTGAGGGAAGCGAAACCAGCAGCGCCAGATTCTTCAGCAGCAATACGCTGAATAGACTGCAATGCGCCTACATAGTATTGATACATTGTGTTACCAGCAACAATCAAGTCAGCTTTGTCAGTACCACGAATCTGCTTGATAGCAGCAGTAGTCATAGAAGCCAAAATGTTTGAAGAAGTAGCACCAGTAGTGATTTGGTTCTGCCAGAAAGTCCAGTTAGCACGGTTAATACCACCGTAAGTACCTGAAGTTGGGGAAACAGCAACAGCAGCTCCCAAACCATCCAAGTTCTTACCACCGTTACCAGTACCATCACCGTACAAGTCGCCAGAAATGCGGTTTAACAAACGAGCTTCAGAAACTTGCATACGACCATCTAACAAGTCGATGATTGCTTCTTTAGAGCTGTTTTGCAACATTTCAAGACCAGACATTGTTACTGCGTCTGCGTATTGAGCGATTTTGTACTGAGCAGCAGAAATAGGGCTATCTGGAGCAATGTTCAATACTTCATATCCGCTATATGAGTTAGCGTTATTTGTGGTGCTATCGTCATACATGATTTCTTCCAAAATCACATTACCGCCTGAGAATGGGCGTACATTGCCCTTCTGGCTCAAGCGCTGAAGAATAGCGTTGTTTTGTGTTAAGTTGTCTGCCAATTCACCGCTACGACTTTGAATAGTGGTAGCGATAATATCGGTAATTGCTGAGTTAGCAAATGCCATGATTATTATCCTTAAAAAAATGCGCCCAAAATTAGGCTAGTTAAACCCGACGGCTCATTGCCTCACCTAATTGGTCAGCAATTAAAGACCGTCTATCCTTTTTATCACCAGGTTCAGACACTTTTCCGCTAGGAGTAACGGATTTAGGACTTACTGCTGCTGCCTTAGCCTTCGCTACTTGCTGTGCTTTGATTGCTGTCTGTTTGGCATCTTTCAAGAGTCTTTCTTGTTCTATTGCCCAAACATCATCATTCATACGCACAGCTTTCTTGTAGGCCGTTTCTAGGTCTTGGGCTTTCCCTAGCTCAAGTAATTGAGCCATTTCTTCCCTTACCACATCAAAATGCGGAAACTGCTCCACATTACTACGAACTCTTTCAATTTCACTCATTAAGCGTTGATTTTCTTCTTGAGCAAATCGACCTTTAATGCTTGAAACTTCTTGATTTACCATATTTAATTGGTTCATCAACTGCTGAGTATATGGGTCAAGTTGTGTTACTTGTCCACCATTTAATTGTATACCATAATCGGCTGCAAGTTTTTGAAATACCTGGACTTTTTGGTCGTAAGGTGCATTGGTAAGAATTTGTTCTGCACGCACCAAGTTTTCAATATATTGAGTTGGCTGGATTCCTCTGCGCTGTAAATCTTGAGCATAAGGAGCAATAGCGTTCTCATACGACTTAGCACGGTCAGCTTCAGCTTTGTAAGTGCTTACGCCTTTTTTGTATTCAGACTCACGCTGATTGGCATATTCGGCAAACTTAACAAAATCTTCTTTGCTAATTTGTTCGCCTTTTTCCATTTTGTCCCAAATTTGGACATATTCTTTCTTCCAAGTAGAAGGGCGATTTATAGGTTTGGCTTCTTCTGCTGCCTCCTGCGCAGCTTCATGCGTATCTTCAGGTTCAGATTCCTCAACGATTTCGGCAAGTTCTTCACCGACTTCATTACTAAATTCCTCTTTAACGGACTCCTCGGCATTATCTTCTTCCAAAACCTCTTCATTTTCCAAGGGTTCTTGCACATTTTCTGCCTCTTCCATAGCCTGTTCAATAATGCTTCTGCGGTCTAAAAGTTCTTCTGACATAGTTTCTCCAAGTTATCGGTAGTTAAGTTTTGCATAAGCCAGTTCCGCAATTTGACGCTTTCTTGCTTCTTGGGACTTTGTGCTAATTTTTGCTTCTTTGCGCTGCATTGGTACATCGTTGCCTAATTCAACACAACCGTTGCGTTTTAGGTTCTCTCTGTGTTTGCTTCGGCTATCAATCCATGAGCCATCAGCCATAGAAATATGACCTGGGATGTCAGACATCACCATTGGGGCTTCTCTTGTTTTCATAGCGACTTTATCTTGCCATGAGGCTTTGGCGGCTTCTTCTCCAATAGTAGGAGTCCACCATTCAATAAAAAATTCTTCATCAGATTGTTTAGTCTTGACATGATTGCTTTCAGACCATCCGCAATTAGGGCAAATCATTACATTCTCCTTATTAATTCTGGGATTTTGTGAACTTCATCTTCTTCAACTGTGACTACTGAGTCATACCAAGTGCCGTGCTTCCATCGCCAGCACTTAAATTCCTTTTTAGGCATGATTACAACCGTTTTGACGCCTAATGCGCCAGCCAGGTGAGCTATGCCTGTATCTACTGTTACAAGTCCTTTACAAGCCTTTAAATGGCTTGCAGTTTTGTTCCAATCTTGCTTCCAACCATCATTGGGAAGTGGCGACCAAAACCTATCCTCTTCAGGATTGAATGAATAAGCGTCATCACCCACGATTTCAAGCATCTTTTCTGGGTGAATGGTGCGTACATAGTGCAAAAGACCTTTAGATGTAGACCAATTTACGGCTAGTTTTTTAGGAATATTGCTAGGAATGGCATCTAGGTAGCCTTCTGACCCTACAATCTTTTTAAGATTTATGGGAAACAATGCTTTTGCGTATGCAGGGGCAAGGCTGATGTAATAAGGCAATGAAATAATGCCAATCCAATAGTCAGATTCGGTAGCAACGCCTTCTTCTGGCATATTGGTAAATGTATCAATACATTCCATCTGACCAAAAAGCGTATGCAATGAGCCATGTTGTAAAATCACAACACTTTTAGCGCCCATTACCTTGAGAAATGGCAAAAATCTAGCGTATTGAATGATGTCGCCAAATCCTTGCTCTGCCATCACAGTAATGGTTTTCCCTAATAAAGACTCACCACGCCATACAGGCATTTTTAGGGGCTGATTATAAGGTTGGGCTTGATTAGCCATTACAGCTTTGTGCCATCTATATTCAAATAGCCTAAATCCAGCTTCTAAGCGACCAGCATGGAGGTGTTCGTAGGCTTTTTTATATTCCGAGTGCGGATTTAAAGTAAGAGTGCTAATAATGCTTCCTCATCGTCTAATTCTGCTTGCCGTTTGGCCTCAAGGATTGCTAACTCTTGCTCTAAGCGGAGTTTTGCTGCCCTCATTGCTACTGCGGTTTGCAGGTCTTGTTGTTGTGCTACAAGATTAGCGATGTATCGGTCAATATTTGCTAGGTTTGACGGTATATCAACGCTAACTTCTTGTTTGGATTGTACTTTATTTTGTTTCTTTTTTACAACAGGTTTTGGGTCAACTAAATCAGTAATTGTTTGCTTACGATTTTCGGCATCAGACTTTAATGCAGCAATGCGCTTTTCTTCTGCCAGGCGCAGTTTCTTTTGTATTGCCTTATAACGCTTTAGCTCTTCTCTTGTCCAAGGCGCATCATCTCCCCCAAACTTAACATTGGTGGGAGCAATAACAATCTGGAAAGCATTGTTTTGAAACGCATTAGCCTGAAAAGCTGTGGAAAACATTAGAATGTTCCGCCAGAAACGCCTACAAATTTGGTTGCTGTTATTGTCGTGCCAGTAATTGTATTAGCTGCTGTACCGCCAATAGCAGGTGGGCTAGATAAGTCTAATGTGCCACCTAAAGTAAGGTTTCCGCTAGAAGTAACTGTACCGCTTAACGAGATACCTGAAACTGTACCCGTGCCACTTACGCTTGTGACTGTTCCCTGTGGATTTGAAGCGGTTGTAATGGTAGTTACACGCCCATAAGTATCAATAGTAATGACAGGAATAAGGGTGCTAGAACCTGTTGTTCCAGCCGTTGCCACACCTGAAGCTAAGTCAATAACAGGAGTTGCGCCACCAGTAGAAGTGATGCGACCAGTAGTTCCGCTTACGGAAGTGACTGTGCCTGAGCCTTTATTATTAAAGGTAGTCCAGTCTGTGCTTGTCAAATAACCATTTACGCTTGCTGTAGCGGCTGGCATAGCAATAACAGGAGTTGTACCACCTGTACTTGTAACTGGACTTGTAGCAGTAACGCTAGTTACAGGTGCTGTGCCCGAAGAAGCGGAAGTCAAACGACCTTGTGCATCTACGGTAATAGATGAGTTGGTGTAAGAGCCAGCGCTAACGGTGGTATTAGCAAGGGCTACTGTTCCGCTTGAAGTAATTGTACCGCCTGACAAACCTGTGCCAGCAGTAATTGAAGTTACAGTTCCTACACTAATTGAACCGCCAAGGCTTGTGCTTGTGCCATTAATCGTAATTGCACTATTTGTCAGGCTTGAATTTCCAATATTAGACAGAGTATTGCTTGCACCTGAAATAGTCTTGTTTGTCAGGGTTTGACTGCCTGTCAATGTAGCAACGGTTGAATCAATCGCAAATTGTGTACCAGTAAGGGTTAACCCTGTTCCTGCGGTGTAAGAGCCAGCACCAGCAAATTGAACCCAAGTAATAGGAGTTGTGCCTAAAGTACCACCAGCATTAGATGTACATACCCAACCTGTATCTGCCTGGGTCGTGCCTTGCTCAATCCATACATAAGCATTAGGCACTTCTGCCCATGTGTCCATATCGGTAGAGCGAGTCCAAGATGTTGTTTGGACTACATAAATACCATTGGCTGCTGCGGATGATTGGTTTTTAACCAATACTCTATCGCCTGCGACCACAGTTACACCATCAATCGTTTGACCGCCAACCAGAGTAATACTGACAGTTGTAGCAGCTACGCATGAAGCCTTTGCATCAAGACCTTGAGTGGTATTGTCTACATATAGTTTTGTAGCGGCATCTTGGGCGTTTACTGGGTCTAACAAATTGGTTAAATTTTGGCTACCCATGCTAAATGAAGCAGTTGGGCTAGACAAATCAGTAAGACTTGCCTGGCTTGCGGAAGTTGTTAAGCCTTTGCCATTCACCGTTACTTTTGTATATGTTCCTACATTGCTATTTACGGTAGCTAAAGTAGTAGCAATCGAATAGTTGGCAGAACCATCTACAGATGTAGAACCAGTAATATCGCCAGTTAAAGATTCAGTACGAGCAGTTGTCCATTTGGCGGCTGAACCAGTTGTATTTTGGTTTAGGGTCGGTACATCAGCAGCTACCATTGCTCTAAATGTAGGCGCACCTGCAGAGCCATTAGGCGCAGCTAGAATGTAATTAGCTGTCTTGTTTGCATAAGGATTTTGGGTATCGCCATAACCAGTTGCCAAACTAATCGCAGGGGTATTGCCACCGCTAGAAACTACAGGGCTTGTGCCTGTTACAGATGTTACAGTACCACCGCTTGAAGGAGCAGTATTGGTAACGGTAAAGTTAGGATAAGTACCAGTAACGCTAATGCCTGTGCCGTTGTTAAGGACAACAGTTTGGTCAGGTGCGCTGTTCGTAACAGTAATTGCGCCTGAACCGTTGGCAATAGAAACGCCTGTTCCAGCAGTTAAAGTACTTTTTGTTAGGGTATTTCCTGTGCTGTTGCCAATTAATAATTGACCATCTATGTAACTTGATTGACCTGTACCACCATTAGCAACGGCTACAGTACCGACAATATTGCCAGCTTGTACCGATAAATTGCTTTTATTGATGTAAATTGCGCCATTTGACGAATTGACATAAGCAACAGTTCCTAATTTAACTGCATAGCCTGTAGGTGGAATGGTGTTTTGATAGTAACCAGCAGAATAAGGGGATAAATAGAGGGTATCGCCGACTGTATAACTGCCTGTGTTTATACCTTGAATTAGACCAATAGTCGTAACATAACCAGCAGTTCCTGATGCAATACTTTGATTAGCAAGACCAATGACATTAGCTGTTGTTAAGCTATTAGCAATAGCCAAAGCCACATTAGGGTAAGTTTGGCCGCTACTTGTACCAGTTACATAAACAGGCTGTCCAATATTAATTGTTGAACCTGTATTGTTAATAACCTTTAATTGAACTTCTTGCCCAATATGAAGGGTGTTATTGGTTACATCATTGTAATAAGCCAAAGCCTTTTGGGTGCTGTCATACCATAATTCACCCTCAACATAGCTAGGTGCGCTTGTCGGTGTAAATGTAAGATTATTGCTGACAGTATCGCTAGTAAGGGTAGTGCCACTAACCGTTCCACCAGTAACTGACACATTGTTAGCGTTCTGTGCAGACATTGTGCCAAGACCAGTAATATCGGAACTTGGTACGGTTGCGCTTGCCGTCATTGGGGATGTGCCGTTACCCTTTACATAACCAGTAAGGGTAGATGCACCTGTACCACCATTGTCTACAGGAATAGTACCTACAAGCTGGTGGTCAGCGTTCCAATCTGAAGGGCGAATTAATGACGAGTCATCTCCGTCAGGTATCGTTGAAACCTTAGTATGCTTGACTGTAATAGCCATTAATGGACTCCGATGATTTTGCCGTTTTCGTCACGCATTACCGTTTTTGGTCGGTTATGCTGTTCATTGATTGTATTAACTAAAGCGCTAATTGCTTGAGCCATCTGCTGATTTCCCTGACCAATCGCATTAGCAATAGGGGCTAATGGATGTTCTTGAGTTCTGGCAAATTCTTCTTCAGATAAATAAGCCTGTTCGCCATCATCATTTCCTGAACCGATACGAGCAACTTCAATCTTAGCGCCATTGTTGATGTGGGCGAGCAATACCTGGGTATTACGCTCAGTCATCATCTTCATCTGGGCGACTTTAAGTTGCATATCCATATCTGCTTGATTGCGCTGAGTTTCTAGCTGGAATTTAAGCTGATTCTCTTGGGCTTGGTACTCTTGTTTAGCCTTTTCAAGCTGCATCTGACCTTGTAACTTAGCCTGCTCAACCTGGGCTTGCATCTGAATCTGTTGCATCTTGGCTTGGTTTTCCATCTGAGCTTTTTGAATCTCTGGTGGAGGTGGTTTAGGTTGACTTTCAGATTTTTGAGCAGAAATACGCAACTTATCTGCGGTTTCGTCAATGATTCCTTCTAATTGCTTACCAGCTTTGAACGCAGTAATGCCAAACTTGAGCATTTCTAGCGCCATTGGGGCTAACTCAGGGGTATTTTGAACCATAGGCACAGCTTGAGCCATAAATGAGCCTACAGCTTGCAAGAAAGCCATTCTGTCTTGCTTTTCTTGCTGCTCATCTTGATAAATCATTGAGTCAGAAGTCACTTCAATACGGAAGTTTTTGCTGGCTTCATCTCTTAGCAGAGCTATTGCTTGTGGAATAAGCTGTTGGTCTTCTGGGCTAAGTTGTTTAGCGCCAGAAATCTGAATAAGCGTCTCATCGGTAAAATGATTGCAAATAATCTGGGCTTTGATGGACAACAAAGATGTTGCAAAATCCACTACTGCGTGTTGTTGGGTCTTTAGTCGACCCGCAGCATTGTTTGACTTGATAATCTGTGCGCCAAGGGTCTCATTAGGGTCAGTTTGACCACGTTGAATGTCGGCAATACCCATTAATTCATAGATTTGACCCTTAACTTGCTCCATCGCTTGATAGCATTGTGCTAAAGCCTGGGCGAATGGGGCTAAATCGACTAAATCAATAGCGCCTTTCATGCCTTGTTTCTCGGCAAAAGCCATCCAGTTGTGAACTGGAATCATGGTGTTGTTTTCGCCTTCGGAGAACAGGCGTTGCAACTCAGAAGCTGAGGCATCGTATACACCACGAACCTTCAAAGCATTAATCAAGCCATCAATTCTGTCGCAAAGCGCATCTAATTCACGAGCTTGGTCTTGATAGATTACATAATCAGGGATTGGCTCAAGGCTATCTGTGGTCAGAGTAGCGTAAAGTGGTTTTGGGCAAGGCCAGAAGTTCTCAAGTCCTAATGGGTCATCACGCTCATCAAGGATTTTGCCCATTGATTTACTAATCCACAATACTTTGCCTGTTTCTTTGTCCCAAATTTCATAAATAAGGGCTTCGTAAACACCATCATTGGTCTTGTAGGATTGTTTGAGGTCATCAGGCTGCGTATCTAAAGGAATACGACCACCGAGTTCTTCTCCAAAACGCTCAACCAGAGCAGGGCGAGACATATAAACTCTGCGCCAAACTGCGGTTACTTCTTCCCAGGTACGAGCAATCGTATGCCCAAAGTCTTTCCAATGCACATAATCTACAGGGGCGCACTCATATTCAATACGCTCTTGGTCTTCGGTCTCCATTGCATCTGGAGTTTCGGCTTCGTCTGAATCTTCGGTGACTTCATAGCCGTCATCTGGCTCATCAACTTCTTTAGCGCCCACAATATGTGGTTCATAACGAACCCAAGCTACACCACGACCACCCAATAAGCGGTCTAAAACAGCATTGTTCATAGCTGATTTGTAATCTGTGTAATGCTCTAACTCAAACTCTAAAGCACGCTCAAGCATCATCGAGGCTACACGCCCAATCGGGTCGTTGTCTCTAAATCTACGGCTTACATCTGGGCGAGGAAGACGAGCAAAAATGGCTGGCTGGATTGTCTGGACATTAGACCAAAGGATATTAAACCGAGCATTAGGGTTGCGGTCATAGCGACTGTCATCTTTATATTTCTTGACGATACGGTCTACACGAGCTTCCCAACGCTTATATGAGCGCTCATAGCCCATAATAGTTTTGTACCAATCTTCATAACTGTGATTTACAGTTGCTTTGCCATTCGCCATCAAATTCTCCCTCTTGAAACCTGTGGGTTCGATTTCCACAATTCGTTCAAGCTAACTTCGGTTTGTCCAACTAACAGCCCTTTAATCGAGTCGTCTTTCTGGGGCAACTTTGCTTCTTCCTTCCAAGCGATACTGAGCATCCTAAATGCGTCTGCACCGTGGGAAGTCCAATCATGTCTAGGCTTATCCCTAAACACTTTCTTATCCTCATCCCACTCTCGCTGATACTGCCTTAAACATTCAATCAAGCCTTCGCTTCTTTCGGCATCAAACCAGCATCTTAGTAAAGCCATCCTTGCTGCTTGTATTCCGTCTTGAAGTGACAAACTTGGCACAATTTTTAAACATTTTAACGGAATTTTGTCAGAAAGTTGCTCAATTATAGACTTTCCGCCACTTGCAAGTGTTTTAGCTCTGGCATCATGAGGCAAATAATGGTTCGTATATTTCATTCCCCATTCGACTTCTCGCTGTTTGATTAGCCCTGTATAAAATGGAATCGACTGCCCATTGCTTGAATGGTAGTCCACAATGCGTATCTCGCCATGTACAACCTGATAGCTGATGATGCTTGTATCATCGCTGTAGCCCAAGTCCCAAGCTGAAAACAAGGGAAACATAGGGTCTACATCAACTTTGGTAATTCTGTTCTGGTCGGTAAGCTGGCGCATTTCTTTGCCGTAATATGCACCGATAATGGCTGATTCAAAGTCGCACTCCCACTCTGCAAGATATTGGTCTTGAGTTTGACTCTTTTTAGCATCGTCTAATTCTTCTTGTGGAATCAAACCTGTTTGACTTGCTCTTAATGTTTTGACATACCAATCATCGCTTTTGGTGGCGTTGTTGTATATATCCCAGAATTGGTTATGCCCTTTAGGTGTGCCGATAAATGTGGCCCAACCCCTGCGGTCACTTAAAAGAGGCCTTAAAACTGCGCCCCAAATAGACGGCTTCATGTCTGCAAATTCGTCTAGCACAACTCCATCAAGATACAGACCACGCAAACTATCAGCATTGTCAGCCCCAAACAATCTAATGCGACTTCCATTTATTAGCTCCACCCAAAGTTCAGATACATTATGGTTAACCCTTACAGGTTCAGAAAACTTCATTAGATAATCAAAAGCAATAGATTTTGCCTGGGCATAGTAAGGCGCTAAATAAGCATACCTGCCATCCTCTTTACCTTCTGTCAAAGCCTTGTAAATAATGTCATTGATGCAAGCTACTGTCTTACCACATCTACGGTGAGCAACAATTACAGCCCATCTTTGCTGTCTTTCGTGGAAATCTAAGAATACGCTACGAGGTTGGTAGTCTAGTTCTACCTTTTGGACTATTTCTTCCAAGACACCACCAAGCGTTGAGGAGCTTTCTCATCACCCACAACTTCTGTGCGAGCTAGTTTAGGTACATGATATTCACTTACAGCCATAAGGCAATCAAATGCAACTTTAGGGCCATGTTTAGGGTCAGCAGCAATGGATTCTAGCCACTCTTGCATACGCTCAGAGTTAGCATCAACAAAGTTTGCAAACGCCTCACGAGCCTTTGCAGTAGCCTTATTAGGCGTTCCTTTAGGCCTTCCAGCTCTATTTAAGTTGCCTTCTACAGATTTCGATACTTTATTTTCCATACATTCTCAAGTAATTGATTTGTAAGGGTTTTATTCTACACCAATATTATTGACTTGTTCTTCAATTAATTGCTTGCGTGTTTTAGGCTCAACACCAGTAGCCATATAATTTTTTAATGAATCCAGCATTTTTAATTGGGCAGGATTGTAAGATAATGCTTTATTAATTCTTTCAGGCCATTGACCTACTGCATATCCACGCAATGCGGAATCAGTAGCATTTTTAATCGCATCTGATTCTGGTCTGCCTTCATCTAATGTGGCTTGATAATCTAAAGCGCTTTCTTTAAGCGTTTTTAGTTGTTTTGGAGTCCATGTTTTCATTAATGCTTCCCTGGTCTGGTTAGCAACAGGGTCAATGTGTAACATTTCGGCAGCTAAATCATGGTGTGTAAATTGGTCAGGTTTAAATACTTCTACGCCAACTCTATCAATCGGCAAATCAGGATGTTTATTAAATCCACCTTCAGGTAATGGAGCGCCTGTTTCTCCAATGGGATAAGTTTCAGCAAAACCTCTATCTTCGGCAGGGTTTACCACTACCATAGGATTGTGCTTTGCAACAAAAGGATATTCTTGCATTGCTTGAGATAAAAGGTCTGTTGTGTAATCAGCCATTATTAGCCAACAATATCTGGGTCGTGGTTCTTGTTCATAGCATCCATTAAAGCCTGTTTACGCTTCATGCGTTGGTTTGCTTTCTTATTGAGGATATTGCTATCGTCTAGCTCCAATGGAGGATTCTTCTCTTGGCGCTGTCTTTGCTGTTTTTCAAGCGTTGATTCTTTATGGGGGCGCAGCATTGCATCTTCTTTTTTGTATTTGCGTGTCATGTGTTCCATTACATATCCTTCATCTTATGGCGAATCATTTCTTTAAGAGTTTGTTTAGCTGTCTTTGCAGACTCTTTGAAATCTTTTGCCATAGGTGCGCCTTTGCTGCCAGGCTTTCTCATGTGTTCGCCAGAGCCATGCTTTATGCGCTCCTCTTTGGCGTGAATATTATAGTAAAGTCCATGTTTAGCCACAATGCCACCTCGCTCTAGCTGCTTTGCCTCTTTCACCATTCCAATGCTGGCTTCTGGCGCAGAAACTATCATGTCTTGACCCACTTGCTTGTGGGGCTTGTAAATGACTACCGTTCTTAGCGTTATATGCTGCTCTGCCTTTAGCCGTCATTCCTGCACCTTCATTGGCGGGCAGGTAGTTCTTACCTTTGCCGACTGTGGTCTTAGGAATAGGCTTATCGTGCTTTTCTATTGCGACACGAATGGCATCTTTACGGCTCATTTGTGCATCTTTTCCAATAGCATAGCCAATCTAGCTCTGCGCCCTTCTTTGCCTTTGGCATGGGCAGCTTTTTCTAATTTAGCTTCTGGAATCTTTTTGTCCTCAGCAACGCCTAATTCTTTCTTTAGTGCGCCTGGGTGCTTAATTGCGCCTTTAATCCAATTTGCCATTACATTTCTCCCATTTCGGCTTTTTTAGATTCTTTTTTTGTCTCGCCTTTTTCTTCAGAGCTTGCCATGTGTTTAGTATAAGCTGATTCAATGGTATTTTTACGCTTTTTAGCTTTGTCTTGTACTGAAAGAGCGATTGCCAATGCTTGTTTGCGTGGCTTACCAGCAGCTTCTTCAGCTTTAATGTTCTCGCCAACGGCTTTTGGGCTGGCAGATTTGACGAGTGGCATATATATCCTTACTTGAGGTATTTAAGTTTGTAGATGGTTGAATCAATGAGTTGTTGAATTTCGGCAACAATATTGACTAATTCCTGTTTTTTTGGCAAATCAGCATTAGCTTCTTCAACAAAATTCTTCAATGATTCCAAATATTTAAGTGGTTCTTTAGGCTGATGATATACGCTTGGAAATTCTTTAATCTGCTCATAACAGCCCATAAAGGCTTCTACATAATCGTCTACAAGTTCAACGATTTCTTCATAGAATTTGCCCAAGGCTTTATGTTGGGAGTAAGAATTTGTGGCCCAATGGAAAAAATGAGTGTTAGTACTGCTATGCAAAAGAGTAGCAGCAAACATAGCGACATTTTTGGTTTCATTCATAAAGACTCCTGTTCGACTGATTTTAACACTTCTATTGCTTCTTGCACGGAATTGACTCGGTGTAAATGCCCGCCTTTCCAGTTAGCAAATAGCTTGATTTGCAAGGGGGTCAGTTTTTTATCAGCCCCATCCTTGACCTCTAAAAGTATTGTGTGTCCTTGAAATAAAACCAATAAATCTGGGATTCCTCCGCCGACTGTATGCAAAAGGTAAACATCCGCACCATAGTCTCGTAGCGCTTTAACAACATCAGCTTGATTTTTATCGACTTTCTTGATATATGACATATTCTTCGGTTAGTATTCAGTAACTTATTGATTATAAGGGGTTACTCTTGAAGATATTGCTGATTGACATTGAAACTTCACCCAACTTAGCCCATGTCTGGGGAATTTGGCAACAGAATGTGGGACTGTCCCAGTTATTAGAATCTTCATACACCATGTGCTATTCGGCAAAATGGTTGGGCGAGAAAGATGTTTACTTTGATTCGGTAGAAAGAAACGATGCCAAAAAGATGCTTGAGGGCGTTCATGCCATGCTTTGCGAGGCTGATGCCGTAGTGCATTACAACGGCTCAAAGTTTGATATACCTACTCTAAACAAAGAGTTTTTGGTTCATAAGATGTCGCCACCACCACCAATTAAGCAAATAGACTTATTGCGCACAGTCAGAAGTCAATTTAGATTTCCTAGCAATAAATTAGATTATGTAGCTCAACGCCTGGGGTTAGGCAAAAAGAAAGACCATGAGGGTCATATTCTTTGGGTTAAATGTATGAATGGCGATAAAAAAGCCTGGAAAACGATGGAAGAATACAATATTCAAGATGTGATATTGCTTGAAAAGTTATATAACCGCCTTACGCCTTGGATTAAAACCCCTTTAAACAAGACAATCATGATGAAAGACAGGGATGGGTTTGTTTGTCCTACTTGTTCAAAGCCTCATCTCGTCAGTAAAGGATTTCGTTATACTACGACAGGTGCTTACCAGCGTTACCAATGTAAGGCTTGTGGCGCACATTCAACCGATACTCGCACCGTAATACCCCACGCAAAGTTAAAGCATTTAGCATGAAATTAACGCCTAATATTTTAAAAAATCTCTATTCTGCTTTGATGATAGCTGAACCACTTTGTCGTTGGAATTTACCTCTACCAGAAGAAATTAAGTTTATTGTTGATGCCGACCCAGAAGCAATGGGAACATATCTTTACGATGATGGTGGAGAATATGAGCATATTATTACCATTTCAGAAGCTAGATGCGGTTGGCTTACGACTGTAATTTCTACGCTATTACATGAGTGCATACACATGAGTCGTAGTGGCACAATTACTGATGCTTGGACTAAACACGATGCCACATTTAGACGCAGAGCGCATAAAGTTGCTACCGAATTAGGGTTTGACCCTTTAGAGCTTTAACCAGCCTCTTTCAAATAGTTCGCCAATAGTTTTGCGGTGTGCTTCTTCCCACCTTTCAATACGAGCAGATTTGATGAGTAACGGCCCTTGGTCGATTTCCATGTGGCATTTATAGCAGAGTGCCGATATTCGGTAATCATGCGCTTTAAGTCCTCGGCCTTTACCATCTCGAAGCTGATTTGAATGGGCTGCAACAACTGTTCCATCTTCTATTCCGCAATGTTGGCACGGTAAGTTTCTAACAATCTCAAGCAGCTTTTTGTTTCGATATATTGCCATCTGCCCATTCGTACCATTGTCTATAAAAAGTTTTAAATTGCTCAAATCCCACACCCGCTATTGCGCATTTACCATCCATGCCTACGGTGTAATACTTATCAATAAATGTGCCATCATCAGTATTGCCGTAAATGATGGTCACAATAAAGCGTGGGTTTTCAGCTAATGCTTTAAGCAATATCTCTTGGCCTTTGCTAACTTTTTCATCTGGGCGCTTCCATTCCATTACTAAGAAATGACCATTACGTTCACAGATACCATCTACATTGCTTGGCACAAACAAAGGATTGCTAGGTATGATGCCTTTAAAATCAGCATAGTCTGTATGCGTAGCAAACATATTGCGCATTAATTTCATTAATTAACCCAATTCTTACGAACTTGCTCGTAAGTAGAAAACTCTAATTTAATTGTCTCATCAGCTAATTCATGAGCAATTTTTGTGGCTTTCTCATAATTTTTTCTAAGTGTGGCGTTGTGATATTGCTTTAACAATTTAGCGATTTGCAGATAGTTCTCAGAGTAATCAGGTGTCATCTTGTTATTCTTTCTATGTTTCGATTAGTAGCTTGTTCAGAACGCCAGGCTTCGAATTCCATTTGAGCTTGGGTAATTTCCAATTTTAATAGAATTTTGTTTGCTGTGGCCTCGCCAATTTGTTGACAATACTCATCATATTCCTTAGAACCGTAAGCCTCTCGTTCTTGCGCACCAAGTGATTGTTCACCCGACTTTTTCATCATAATGGCAATAATTGCTTTTTTCTTTGCTTCAAGACCAGCAGCAAGTCCTTCAGCTTCAGCATATTTACGCTTGACATTTTCAATCGTGTCGTAAGCGTTGTGTGGATTAAATTCTTTCATTTGAGCGCCATCCATAAGCCGACTTGTGCAAAAGAATATCCCAACCAAATCATAGCGTTAGGTATAGAACCTTTGCGTAATTGCAATATCCCGACCATCAAATACCCAAGCCCTGTTGCAGCGATAATGGTTTTTTCCAACATTTGTATTCCCCTTTATTACCTAATTGCCATTGAATGTAAAAGTCTTGCAACAATACTTCAGATACTTTGTGTTTTGACAAATACAATCGAAATTTTTGTAATCCCCATTCATGACGCCATTTACACAACTGTCTGACGGCTGATTTGTGTTGAAATTCGCTGTCGTAGTTGCATAAAACTTTCTCCTGCATAAGGCGTTATTCCTAATTCCTTCGCTTTTGCAAGCGTCAATTCATCAGTTGAATACCAAGGCAAACTCGGTGGCTTTTTCGTGGTTACATCAAAGTCTAATTCATCAAGATACCGCATTTGGTTTAACCAAGACGCAGGATAAGGAATGTAGTCTTTTTCAGTTCCTTTAAGTTTCCAATATTTGAGATGGTTTGGCAACTGCTTTAAAACTTCATCTTTCTCTGCTTGATTCAACTTTTGCCAGGCTTTTATTGCTGCGCCTTTGGCGACTTTCTTTGGGTATAACGACCAGAACTCGTCAAACATTATTGCATCACCCTTGGTGACATTGGTGTTGATGGGCTTGGAGGTGTTGTATATCCAGTATTGCCAATTACATTTGTAGTCACACCGTTGGGCGTGGTAATCACAACTTGGTTAGGATACAAAGTTGCAGTTTGTGTAATAACTCCTTGCGGATTTACAAACTGTGCTGTATTACCAGTAATTTGTACTGTGCCTTGGTTGTAACCCATTGGGCTAGTTATTGGAAAAGTCTGCGCATGAGATGGAACTGCATATCCAACCATTGCGCCCAAAATGCCACCTAACAAACAAGCTAGTAAAAAGTCTTTCATTTAATTTCCCCTTAAATGTTTACTCGTTATTGAGTACTTGTAGTTTGCCCAATAGTCTTTAGTTAGTCACTAAGTATTTATACCTATGTTGTTTTAATACATCTTCCAAGCGGTTTGAGCGAACCTAGCCTACCTAGGTTTGCCTTCAAATGCTTCCATTGCGGAATCGCATTACCCGACAGTCTTGCATGGAATAGGCACTATCTTCGCCACCTATTTTTGCGCTGTTTCATCCATTACCCCCAGTAGCGCTGTAAATCCTATTCCCTGGTATGTCGTTAGAGCCTCGAAATAGGAATTAGATTCTACACTATTCTCTTTTTATAAAAGCGTTGTTTTTAAGCAACTCGGGCCATATTAGCCAAAAGTTAGTTGGAAATATGTCTTGCCTGGTAACTAGTCCATGCGATTCTTTTTCTAAAGTTGCTGCCAAAAATACAAATTGGGCATAAGGAATGTTGTTTTTGCGCCATTGGGACACGGCATTAGGGGTTACCCCACATAATTTTCCCACTTTTGTTGGCCCACCAAGCAAATCAATAATGGCAGAATCGGTCAATTTTAATTTCATGTGAGACATCTTACAGCCTATGTTGTTAATTTGCAAATAGTTCTTGACAGACACTTGAATTAGCTTACAATTCTATTTATAGCAATTTCGCTATGTATCTAAGGGGAATTTAGATGGATGAATTAGCACAAGTAATGTTTGAAATGGAAGAACGCTTAGAAGTAGCGTTGAATAACATGGAATACGGCACAGACCTTTCAGCCGATGATGTAGATGTTATTCGTGCCGCTTGTGGCAAACCAAACAATAAACGTAATGTATTGTTACAGAGCGTGTTTGATGATTTTGGCAATGTGTTCGGAGGTTCAAATGCAACAGTCTGAATCTATTGCAAACCTCACATTAGCTTTATCAATCGTACAAGGAAAAATGACCCATGCGATTAAAGACTCGGCTAATCCTTTTTTTAAGTCTAAGTATGCTGACCTTGAGTCTGTCTGGGATGCTTGCCGTAGCCTTCTTTCTGAAAATGGGCTGGCGGTTATGCAATTTCCTGGAGAATACTACGATGGCACTATGTCTTTGACTACTATTATCAGCCATAAATCAGGCGAATATGTTAGCCAGATTATGTCTGTGCCTGTAACCAAACCAGATGCCCAGGGTGCAGGTTCAGCCTTAACTTATATGCGCAGATACGCATTAGCAGCAGTTGTCGGTGTGGTACAAGCCGATGACGATGGCAATGCAGCGTCTAGCAAATCAGCCAAACAAACAGTAATCAAAACAAAGGAAATTGAATAATGGCCTACGAAATGAAAGAAGGCAGCGCTTCGCTGTTCAAGAATACCCGCAAGACTACTGACAATCATCCTGATTACACAGGGTCAATCATGCTTCAAGGCAAAGAGCATTACCTTAGCGCATGGATTAAAGAATCTGCAAAAGTAGGCAAATATTTCAGTATTTCGGTTGGCAAAGTCAAAGAACCTGTTGGCTTTAAAGCTAGAGGTGAAGATGAGTTGCCCAAACATACCATTGAAGATGATTTAACCCCATTCTAAGGAGATGACCATGTTGAATCACATTAGAGATGTTATTGGCGATAAAGCCATTATTTCTACACAGCCTTTTGGCGTGGATGAAGAAAGACAGTTAATTGCTTTTGAAACACAAGATTTAAAGGCCGTAATCGAAGATGTGATTCAAGTGTGCGCTGATTGTTGTTTAGACGCCACAAGCCGTAAAGCTATTTTAAATTTATTAGACTAATATGAAATCACAAGGGGAAAAGTTATGTCTGAGCATTGGTACTGTGCCAAAACTGGTACACCTCGCTATACAACTATTGGGAAGAACGGAAAACCCAGAAACACAACGCTCCGTGACGCCAAGGCTAGTCCTGGAACTCTCGTCCCTTCGGTCAGCACGATACTCGGACAACTTTCAAAAGATGGATTAAATACTTGGTTTCAGACCGAGGCGATTAAAGCTGCTATTGAAAACCCACGATTAGATGGGGAAGATGACAAGGCCTATATTGCAAGATGTTTAGACCTGTCTAAACGAAAGTCTAGGGAAGCTGCCGAAAGAGGCACGATGATTCATGATTGGATTGAGTCTTTTTACAATCAAGAATATTTGCCTGATTTGCCTGTTTATGTTCGCAATGTAGAAAATGCTATAAAAGCCCATTTTGGTGAACAGCTTTGGATTCCTGAGCAAAGTTTGGTCAATCAACAAGAATCTTATGGTGGAAAGTGCGATTTATATGCCAAGCCTAATCATGCCTTCTCAGGGGTCGTTATTGACTTTAAGACGACAGAGAAAAGCCCTGGTGAACTAACACCCTACCTAGAGCATACCATTCAATTAGCGGCTTATAGAGAGGTTTTAGCACCCTCAGCACGATGCGCCAATGTCTATATCAATGGCACAACCAATGAAGTTGCTATTTATGAACACGATGAGCAAGATTTGCGTGATGGCTACCAGATGTTTGTAAACCTAGTTCAAATCTATAAGCTAAAGAATAAGTTAAACTAACTACGAGGCGGCAGACTGGATTTCCCCTTTCCAGACCACACACATCACGGAGTGTTCTGCTGCCTCACCTTTCAAGTAAAATACCTACTGGGGCGTTAAGCCGCCAATGTAGGATGCAGTAATTGGGTAATTTTGCGGCTTTCTGACCCATCTGTAACAACTGCCAAATACAGCCCTGTCTCTTTTTTGCAACTTAGGGTTTGTCATAGTGGCTTTTTCTTGCTAACCCCAATAAATTACTTTTAACAGGTCAAACATACTTCAGCTCAATAAGCCGCAGGTGTACGACTAAGCAGTTTGACTTGTTTTTTAATAAGGGGAAATTATGAAAGACGGTTACTACATCAACACAGTCATTTTTGGCAATACAGAAATCGACTTATACGGTTACAACAACGAAATTGAATACGCATACATTGGTGACCATGATATTAGCGAAATGGTTAAAAGCCTTGATTTGTGGAAAAAAATTGAAGATGAACTTTACGAACAGGCAGCTTAAATGACCTATCGTATTGATAATATTAGAAAAGTACTTGATGACCCATCACCTTGTGATAGTTGCAAATACAAACAATCTTGCAAAGATAACGAAATGGCGTGTAGGGTATTTTCTTCTTATGTAGTATCTGGGGAATTTAAGCCAGAATTGCCCAGGATTCCAAGTTGTTTTTTGTATAACAAGATATTTAAAGAAACAGACGAAAAAGCATTAAAAGAGTATTTGCGGTCATTTAAAGATGGGCAGGAAGATTTGTTTGATGTAGCCGATAAAACCTTGAGATAGGAGCTTATATGGATGCAAAACGCAAAGCGATTGTTGAGTTTTCTGGGCCACTTTGGTATGTTTTTGGCACTAAATTGGTATCTAAACCTTGGTTAACTTATGGAGAATTATATGGATGTTAAAGAACTAGCAGAATATTTAGAGAAAATTGCTTTAACTGGTGGAGCTGGCGATGTTTACGCCCAGGCTGCAAAAATGCTTAGAAAACAGGCAGATGACCTTGAGTATATGCAAAAACAGTTTGATAGAGCTTTGGAATTTTTAGCTAAATGCAATAACTGGAGCAAGAAATCATTATAAATATGAATATTCAAGTTGAAATAGTTAAAGAAAATGACGATGGGTCGGCAGACGCATTAGTGCATTTCGATAAAGAAGGACTAGCAATGTTGGTTCAGGAAGGAATTATTAGTATTTTGCGCCAATACATAGAACAAGAAAAGAAAAAGGCAAAAAAAAAATGAACAATGAACCAGTAGCGTGGAGAAATTTATGCGTAGGCAACATAGGTGAAGATTCTGAATGGATTTATAACGAAATTGGTCAAGGCGAACCACTCTACACCCATCCAGCAAAGACACTAACGGATGAAGAAATAATTGAAATTCGTGATTCTTGTTATGTTGAATCTGGGCTTGATGAATGGGAATATTGCGACATTGAATTTGCTAGAGCAATACTAATAAAGGCACAAGAGAAATGAGAGACGGTGGTAAAGGTGATGTGCCTAGACCCATTCAAAACCGCAAGGAATATGAAAATAACTGGGATAGGATTTTTAAAGAAAAAGACGGTAGTTTTACAACCAACATAGGGGAAAATGATGGATTATCAGAAATTTGTATTACGAATGAGTCGCCCAACGCCAAGAAGCCTGTCTGAGGCTCTCAAAGATGCCGAGTATGCCACGGCTATTACTAGACCATCAGAAAGCGAATACAGCGTGTTTTGGGGGCTTTTAGGGGCTTTGGTAGCCGTAGCTATCTTTGGTTATGGTTTTTGGCTTACGATTAACCGTTTTTAGCCATATTTAGGGCCTCGGATTCTTCGGAATCCACCCTATTTAACCATCCATGCTCGAACTGGGGTTTGTTCAATGAACGATAATACCCCCTTCTGGATTCTGAAAATTGGTTGATAAGAGTAGCCACATTAGATTCTCGAATCTTTGCCATTGTGTTTGGGCCGATGCTTCCATCAGGTATGCAGCCAATAGCGGACTGAAGAAGTTTAACTGACCTACCTGGGCCTGCATTAACCCCCATGCTGAAGCAGAGGAAATCAAGTCCTCTTGGTAATACTTCTCCATAGGTCGGCCTCCAGTATTTTTGCTCATATAAAGGCGCTACATCAGCTTTAGTTAAGTTTTTAAGAGTCTGGACAGGATGCCCTACATATTCTTCCCAGACACGCTTGGTGACGCCTAAATTGGTCTCGCCACCTGGGTCACCGATTTTGTCGCCATCCACCCATCCACCTTCGGATTTCAACACCAAATCTAAACAATTTTGATAGTTATTTGCTGACATTTACTTGTTGATTAACCCAGTCTTGCAGAGATACTAATTGGCTTGTCGTGATGGCGCATTGCTCGGCAACAAGTAATAGGTTATGGGTTTCTCCATTAATTGTGATGGTGGCTTTGGGGTCGCTGGCGGACAGGGAGCTGCTACCATTGTTGTGCAACCCACTATAGAAAGCATTGATGCTAGTAAGCCTAGCTTCGTAAGTTTGTTTAACATTATCATTAATTATCTCCTGTTCCTTAATTTTTGCTGCCGTTTCAAGCTGTTGCTTTTCTCCAGCAATTTTGACTTCCTGTTGATAATTAAAGAAGCGCAGATGCTCAAGATAAAAGCCAGCGCCAAACCCACCAAGTACAAGAGCAAGATAAAGGTAAACTTGTCCACCGAAACCACCTATTAATTTAAGTAAAAAGTTCATTGTGGTTCAGCATCTTTTTTCATCATAACGCTTGCGCCACCTGCGGCAGAAACTATGCCTAAGGCTTCGGCAAGCTCTCTAAGGCTAATATTGGAATGAATCACTTCAAAACAAGCTATACCAATGATGGCAATGAAACCAATGAACCAGGTAACTCTACCAATATCTAAAGTTTGATTGTCTTTACCAGTTAGAAGCTGTTTGAAGATTTCATTCATTTAATGTTTAAATGGCCTGAACCAGCAAACCAGGTAAGCAATGAAATCGTAAGAATACCAACGACCCAAAAGAATTTTTCAACAATAGATTTGCCAACTGAAGTGTAGACTTTTTCAATAACTCGTTCAGTTACTTTCTCTACTAAATCTTCTAATTCTTGTTCGGTCATAACTACTCACTTGGATTTCTTGGTTGTTCTGGGTTTGCGAGTAGTCGCTTTGGGTATTTTAACAGTTTTAGATTGAATTGTGGCTTTAGGAAAATCCCATACTTGTGCTTCAATTTTAGGCATATAGCCTAATTTGTCCATTATCCATGTGAATGTAAAGTTCATTGCACCACCTCAACTTGAGCAAGTGATTCACGGAGCATTGTTAAAAATGCTTGTTTACCAACATTGAGTTGGTCAAGATTGAACTGGGTAGAACCAATCTTACGGTCTAAATCAATTAAATGATTCACCATAGTTTGTTGTTCAGGTTTCATATCTTCAAAAGCGTACTCTACATCGTCAATCGTGACTTGGTTTTTCTTTATGTTTTCCATGTCATTTCTCCTTGTGGTTAAAAAAATTATTCATCCGTTGGTAATGGTGTATTGCCTTCAGCTACCCATTTAAGGTAGGCTTGGTAGTCTGTGTTGGCTTCATCCATAGGGATAAAAGAATTATCGGCAAGTCGCAAAACAGTTGTTAATCGACCTTCTGGGTTTTTAATTAATTTATACATTTACAACTCCGATGAAATTTCAAGAGATGTGTTGATATACACATAAGCGCTTTGCGGTGAATATGTGCCGCCATTCAAATAAAAACGACTGTTAGAAACAGTTTGAGTGTCAAAAGCACCTGGCGTTACTCCGTTAATGTCACCAAGACTTCCAGCAAAAGTAAATGTTCCGTTTAAAGTGACAGTTGGCGCAGCTCTTTTTGGAGTTTGCCATCCAACATAACCATAAAAAGAACCAGTACGCACACTTACATAAGCTGAAGGAGCAATTTGAGCTGCAAACTTTTCATAATACCGTTGGCAGTTAGCTAGGCTGGTTTGATAATTAACATACTCAAATCCAGTAGCACTACTTCCTACTTCTAGTTGAACACCAGTAATGTAAAAGGTTGCTCCGCTTGTTCCTACTACGGATGTTGAACCAGTTGCTTGAAATAATTGACCAGCAGTCCATGAGCCAGCAGTTCCGCTATAAGTAGAACCACATCCCAAACTAAAATCAACAAACAAACCATAATTATTAGCGGTTTGGTAAGCAAATGAAGTTGTATCACCAGCTACAGTAACGCTAATTTGTGTCCATGTACTAGCTACTGGAATAGAATAGGTGAAAGGATAAGACCTAAATGTAGAACCGTTATAGCCTTGTAATGCGCCACCAAAAGTTCCTGTAAGGCTTGAATATACCCAAGCAGACACAGTTACAGTTTTTGCGTTGGCAGTACCAAGATTTAAATCTGCAACATTGTAGCCTTCAATCCATTGACCAATAGAAAAGTTATCGCTTGCACCAACAGAATAAGCAGATAAAGAAGTGACTCCTAAATATTTAGTAAACCCTGCTGGTGGAGTTACAGAACCAGCGTTTTGTTGGACTGAAAATTTAGAAGATTGACTAATGTTTGCTACCCATCTATCAAGCGTATAAGCAGAAGCCGTAGGAGTAACGCTACCGCCACTATTTCTTTGGTCAATTACCATCGCACCATTAATAATGCGGTTCTTCATAATAGAAGCATTACCAGCACCTAATGAAGTATTTGCTACGCTAGTAGTAATTTTATCTATTACTGGAGTTGTGATTGTTGGGCTTGTTTGCAATACAGTAGCGCCAGAGCCTGTTGTGCTATTACCTAATGCAGCAGAGGCTTTTGTGGCAATAGTTTGCACTACACCGCTAGAATCTTTATAAAACAATTTACCATCAGCAGTATTAATTGCCAATTCTCCAGCGACTAAATTACCAGCCGTAGGGACATTGGTGGATGTAGCTGAATAGTAAATGCTTATGGGGGTATACCCTGTTTGTGCCATGATTAGTAAGTTCCGCCAAAAATGCCTGTTAAGGCTGTTAGTGTACCAACATTATTAATGTCGTTTGTTGCCATATTTAATGCCCCTGACATTGGGGTTTGTCCATCTGCTGATACAGATTGAGTAAGAGCATCAGCAATGTTTTGCATTGTTGTATTAGCCCAACTAGAAGTAATAGTTGTGCCTGTGACAACTGGGTTGCCTGCTGGAAGATTATATACTCCGCTACCGTTTCTACTCATTTGTTACTCCTTGTATTCCTGTTTGCAGGCTTCTGATGCCTAATAATTTGGCTAAATTTGCTTGCTCTGGCGATATTTTAGCTCCTTGAATCAATCTATTTTGAACTGGCTCAGATAATGCTGCTGCTCTAATAGCAGGTCTTGCAGCAACTCCAAGCATAGCCGTGGGGCTAGTTAATAATGAAGCTAAACCACCAGCATACATATCTACAGGGCTAATTTGTGGCAAACTTCCCATTTTTTCTGTAACTTGAGCTGCTTTAGGAAATTGTCCAGCAAACTGAGCAACAGTTTTAAGTTCATCCGACAATGGTTTACCACGCTTTAATTGCGCAGCTAACTGTCTTGCATCTACTGTACCTGAAGCTGGATTTAAAGCCTTCTCTACAGAGTAAGATTTAGCAATTAATTGCCGTGCATCTCTAAAATCTTTAAGCAAATCAGTAGCTTTGGTGGTTTCTAAATGCTTTTCAATGGTATCTTCAAGCAAATTAGATGCGTCTTTGGCGGCTTTTCCTAAAGCAGTATCACCAGAAGCATAGGCTTTATTAGCGGTGTTTCTTAAATCTTCAATTTTGGCAATAGCAGCAGAAGCATCAAAAGACTTAGATTTTAATGAATCTACTAAGCCGATAATTGGGCTTTCAGGAGCATTAGGGAATCCTTCTTGTGCTTTTGTAGCCTTGCCAGCAATTTTATTAAGGCTTTCTAAATACTCTTTGCCTGGCGTAATAGTGCCAACGGTTTCAAGTTTTGCGTATGCTTAACCAGCAGTCTTGCGAATGTCTTTTAAT
>Ga0208738_1000059_pt1 | contig 34273 bp, 62 predicted proteins | sample CryBogCBE21Jul09_FD_184561 | JGI IMG/M metagenome (GOLD analysis project Ga0208738, IMG submission 184561) | Freshwater microbial communities from Crystal Bog, Wisconsin, USA - CBE21Jul09 (SPAdes) | ecosystem: Environmental > Aquatic > Freshwater > Lake | place: Crystal Bog, Wisconsin, USA... | reverse complement strand
GAAGTGAGTTTAGATGCTTGAGTTGAATAATACGCAAATCTATCAACAAGGTAATCCCCATTTGCAGGAGTAACACTAGCACCAGCATTTCTTTGGTCAATCACCATGTTTCCGTTCAAAATTCTGTTCTTCATTAGGGTTGCATTTCCTGCCCCTAAACTACTTCCAGCGACACTAGTGCCTATCTGGTCAGCATTAACGATGCCATAGCTCATTGTTGCTCCTTGCGTTGTTTGTGCCAAGCTGTAACTGCTTCGCTAATCTTTTGTTTATCTTCATCTGTATAAACTCTTTTAGCCCTTGCTTCACGCATTTTGGCTTTAGTTTCTTCCGACATTTTACGACCTTTGTTAGGGTGAACTTCAAAAGATGCAGCACGAGCCTTTTGGCTTGCGGACATTTTAGCTTTGGTTTCTTCGCTATGTGGTATGCCTTTTGTTGGGCATGGTCTGCCCTTCATTATTTCAGACAATTTCCGCTTACCTTCTTCAGGATAAACTTTACCTTTATTAGGTGATGGCAAATTTAAGCCTTTACGCCAACCACGATGACCTTTAAGTGCCATGCTATGTTTGCGTCTGCGTTCTTCTGTCCATGTAGAGCCTTCAGAACCGCCCAATTCAATGTTATAGCCGTTAGGTACTAATGTACCCATTACATTAATCCAAAAGCGTTCTATGTAGTTTAAAGTGGCTCTATTGTTGATTCCTGAGCAGATTGGCTCATAACTAAACTTATCTTTGCCATGTAGCTTATATGCTTTAAGCAATACCCTGCCATGCCCTAGCTTATTGCTAGAGTTAATAGTTTGACCGACATATTGCTTGCCGTTCACACTATTGGTTACAAGGTAAACATGAGCCAACATTATTTAAGTTGCTCCGCAGTAGGCTGTGGCAAGGATGGATGATTCCAAGACTTGATATAGTCTCCAGCACCATTAGAATCATTCTGAAGTGTGATTACAGTTAAGAAATCCTGTTGTGTAAGGCTAGGATATAGAGCCATGATTTTGTCGTATAACATTATGCAGCCCTTACTAAAACACCAGAAAATGTAGAATTTTGTTGAAATTGCGGAAGTGTTACTCCTGCGTTATATCCGTAAATTTCCAAATAATCCGTACCATTTAAATAAACACAAATACTTAATGTGCAACCAATTTGTGATGCAGAGCCAGTAATAAAATATAATATCGGATTGCTATTTGCCAAATAAACGCTACCATTTTTATATAAAGTAGTATAAGCAAGATTAATGGCAGACGATGAAATACAATTAACCATTGAATTAATTTGATAATACCCTGCAACTAAAGGCTGAAATCTATAATTTGTTGTTGCGTCATAAGCCGTAGAGGTATCAAATTGTTTAGTATTAAATGCAACTTTTGTAAGAGTTGATGTAGAAATTGTTTGCGCAGAACTTAAAGAAGCACTAAACGCTGGCATATTACCGCTAACCATTACTGTGCCAGTAGCAGCAGGAAGGGTCGCTGTGTTTGTTCCTGCGGCAGAAGGTACGGTCAATGAAACTTGACCTGACGAATCCCCTGAAATTACGATTGAACTCATTGATTATCCTTAATTTTCTCTATTTTATATCAGAAAATAACCCAACGCTGACCACTTGGGACTGTGATTGTAGCCCCTGCATCAATCGTTATAGGGCCAATACTTGAAGCGTTTTTACCAGATGGCAGAGTATAACTTGTAGTGACTTCAACACCGTTTTCAACGAATACTTGGTCGTTTCCGCCACCAGTTGCACCACCACCAATACTTCCCCAACTGCCGTTATATCCTTCGAATGTATTGTAGTCGCTGTTATAGCGAATTTCTCCATTTGCAGGAGTGCCTGGGCGTTGTGCGGTAGTTCCTACTGGTAATAGTAAAAATCCTGTAGAAGTAATGCTGACATTACCTGTAAAAGTAGGGGTTTGAAACTGGGTATATTCCACAGCGTTACCTGCGGTGGTCGCTGCGCCCATATTGGTGACATTAAATCCACCAAGCTGTAAAGAACCAGTTAAAGGCGTTTGACCATCGGCAGATACGCTCTGAGTTAATGAGTTTGCAATGTCAGTAAGGGTCGTATTAGCCCATGTAGAGCTAATCGTTGTGCCTGTGACAACAGGATTTCCTGCTGGAAGTGAATATACACCGCTACCGTTTCTACTCATTTGCTTGTCCTCTTAAAGCATTTACCGCATTAACACCGCCTTGTGTAAATAATAACCGAGCTAAATTTGCTTGTTCAGGCGAAACAGTTGCTTCTAAAGGCTGTCTGCCAGCCAACTTCATTAATGCGGCAGCTTTTCTTGGGTCTAATAAAGTTTCTGCCATTTCGGAAGTAAGGCGTTTATTTGCTGCGCCATACGCAATATCTTTAACTCTTGCGCCAATATTTCCGACTGTTTCGGCAAGACCACGCCTTCTAAGTAAGTTAGGAAGGTTTACCTCTTGAAGCATATTATTATAAGCCAAGTTTTGCATGGTATTTGAGCCAACTCCACGACCAGCAGTATTAGCAAAATCAGTACGCATCATGTCATCTTTAATAGCTTGCAATCTTGCTAATTGCGCCTCAGATAACAAACCTTCTTTTTTGGCTTTTTCTAACTCATTAGAAAATCTATTTAAATAGGTAGAATAATCGGTGCTTTTGGTTGATTTTTCTGCAATATTGGAAATTGTCTGTAATTGCTCAACTGGCTTAGATAGCCTTGCATAAGTCTGTCTAGCTTGTTTATATTCAGGGCTGACCGTTTCAATAAAACCTAACAATCTATCTTTGGCTGCATTTAAACCATCTAATTCAGCACTTTTTGCACCACCGCCATCTCTTTCAAGTTTAGCTTTAACAGCATTAATTTGCTCATCTAATGCCATTTTTGTTTCGTGCAAGCCTTGTAATGAACCGTTAGGATTGCCGATGTCATACCCTTTATTTAAAGCATTTTCTTTAGCTTGAGCCATTGCTCTTTTAATTGCTGGAGTTTGTGCTAAAGAAGCAACATCTTTTTTTAATTCTGGAGTTAATTCCGAAAAATCCATTGCTGTATTTAATGCTGGCGTGTAAAGCTCATCACCAATTTTTGACCTTAAATTTTCATATTTAGCCATTCTTGTTGGAGATGCAATATTTTCTAAAGCGTTTGTTCTAGCAGCAATATTCTGTGCTTGGCGCTGTGCCAAAGCATTGGTAGCTTCAGTAGATGAGTTTAATGCTGCTCTTTGCATTGCAGCCAAACTTGGTATTCCAGCAGCTTCCCCAACTGTAGGCAAAGAACCTGGTACTAATTCTTTAGCATTTCTAAGGTTTTCAATAGCTTGTTCAGCGTCATTTCCAGAAAATTGACGCAATGCACGACCTAAAATTAAATTTCTGCCCGCTTGATTAAATGGTTCTAAAGCTGCTTTTCCTGCGCCATAAACAGTATTGGCAACTTTTCCAATAACAGGAGCAACGCCACCAAAAGCTGAACCAACACCAGTATTTAATAATTCTTGTCTTAATAAATCTGCTCCAGTTTTGCCAGTTTCTTCAGGTGTTAAAGCCCCTTGAGCAGCTCCAACGGCAGCGCTTTGAACATAAGGGCTTAATTTAGCAAAACTAGGAATCATTCCGATTCCTTTAGACATTGCTGAAGCTGGCAATATTGCACCAGCTACACGACCAATTCCATAAGAAGCAGGGTTTTCTTCGCTATAAACATCAGCTTGTTCACTCAATCTTTTCGCTAATTGACTTGTGCCTAAATTTCCATTAGTTACTAGTTGAGCAGCAGCAACAGCAGGGTCAATAAATGATTTCGTAGCTCCAGCCATTGCAGACTCTAATGGTCTTGGGGTTGGCAAAACATTGGTTCGGTCAATACCTTGTGGACGACCTACAGCAGCTCCACCTCCAGTTTCACCAAAAGCAGTATTTAAAGGCATACCCTCAGGGCTAGTAACTTCTACACTAGCTTTTGGTTGGTATAGCTTTTGTGCTTGTGCAATAACATCATCATGAGAAGCTCCAGAAGGGCCTTCTAAAGTTATTTCTTTACCATCAGGAGCTGTAACGATATATTGAGCCATTATTTCACCGTTTTAACAGACCATCCACCTGCTGATGGAATACTTAATTGTTCATTAGCGTTTGCTGGTGTTTTTGCAGCTTTTGGTGGGGTAGTTTTTAATTCTAAACCTTGATATGGGTCATAAATAATGTTTTCTGGATTTACTCCATATCTGCCAGAAATATCACCATAATACTTAGCAACATCGGCAAACTGTTGTTTTTGACTATTGACCAAATCACCAGCAGATTGAGTAAACTCATTGCGCTGTTGAGGAGTTAATCTTTGACCGTTTAATACACGATTGTATTGCGCCATAACAGAAGCTGGAACTCCTCGTGCATTTTCAGCAGAAGCATACTCGCCTTCACGAACAGTAGAACCTGGGTCAAGAATTTTCATATAACCAAATATGCGTGACATATCACCAGCAGCCGTTTCAGGCGCACTAACAATCTTGCGGTATGCTTGGCTAATTTGAATATGTGGTTGCGCTTGATTAAGAAATGAAGTGCGTAATTGATTTTCTTGAGGACTAATTGCAGCATTTTTAGATGCATTAGCTACTTCAATATTTCTAAGTCTAAGTTCTTCTTTTTGATAAGGCGTAATTTGTGTTGCCCAATCATTATAAGTGCCTTTAAATCCATCTTGAACAGCTTGTTTATATTCAAGAACTTTATCAGGTGTTTTAGGCAAAGTATTCTGAATTAAAGCTGGAACAATCGCTTTAACTTGTGGGCTTTCTGATTGTAATGCGGTCTGCAATGCAGCTTGAGGATTAGCCTGTACAGCAGGGTACTGAATAGATGGTGCAACACCATTGTAAGCAGGGCCAGCCAACTCTTGATTAGATGCTGGTCTGCCTTGTAATTGAGTCATTACATTGGTTAAATCTTCGTTACCTTGTTGGCGTAATTGTTGTGCTAATGCAGCAGCCTGTGTATCAGCTTTATTACCAAGATATTGACCAGCTAAAGCATTAGCTAATGGCACTAAATTTTGAGTAAAGCTAGGCGCAACATAATGCCCTGAAATCATTTGACCTTGAGGCTGTTGCTGACTGTTTTGCAAAAGCATATTAGCCAACTGTTGTTGGCGGTTAATTTGCTGTTGTTGAGCGTATGCTTCTGGCGATAATGTGCCAGCGTTACCTAAATTTAGTGTATCAGCCATTATTTCATTCCTGCATCTTGTTGGGCTAACATCAAGCTCTGTTGAGAATATGGGTCAGTTCCATAAGTATTAGCCGTAGATAGTTGATTCAACGGCATATATGGAGAAATACTGTTTTGGTAAACACCACCTTGTTGGCTTTGAGGATTTTGACCCTGACGCAAAGCTTGAGCTAAAGCCATTGGGCTTGCTTGACCATTGTCTTGATAAGCCTGTGATGCTTGTTGTCCTAACTGATTTTGTGCAGCAATTTGTTGATTTTCAAATGCTTGTTGTGCGCCAATATTTTGAAATACTGGAGATAAACCAGTTTGGTCATTTAAAAAGCCAGAAGGCATATAAATGCTTGTATAGGGATTAGCCATTTAGCACTCCATAATTAACCATTTTGTAGCCATCTGGGCGTGTAATAACGGCTTCTGGCATAACTTCTTCAACTTCTTGCGCCATAACGCCAATAAACTTGCCATGACCAGCTTCATCTTTAAATTCTGGCTTGTATTCGTACTCATATACTGGTAAACCATTAGGTAACCAGCCAATTTCTTTAATGTTTTCTTTCATGCGAATATCTGATGCAGCAATAATTCCAGCACCACCTAATCCAAACAATCCGCTATTTAAACCAGCTTGAGCAGCGTTTTGAGCATTAGAACCAGCTAAAGAAGCGTTGTAACCAGCAGTTGTAGCGCCCAAAATATCTGCGCCAGAAGTGGTAGCTTGTTGTGGTGTGTTTACAAAGGTTGGGTTTTGCACTTGTGCGCCAGTACGCAATGCGCTTAATGTATTGAGTGGCATATTGTAGTTTGTAAGCGCTTGGTTGTAAGCCTGTTGGTTTGCATTTAAACCTACGCCAATACCTTGTGTTGTGGTCTGTGCCAACAAATTATTCTGACTATTATTCAAGTCTTGCAATGCGTTGTTATAGGCTTCTGAACCAGGTTGAATACCTTGGTTTGCCAACTGAGTCAATGTTTGGCTTCTTTGGCGGTCAATTTGTGGCTGAAGAATTTGCATTTCAGCGTTTTGATAAGACTGACCAGGGTTAATACCTACAGACGGTAATGTAGGATTAAATCCTTGCCCCATTGTATTTTGAACATTTTGCAATGAGGCATTAATAGTTGAACCTAAACCTAAACTCGCATTGTTTTGGTTATTTAAAAGCTGTTGTCCAACAGGCGATAAACTCGTGTTGGCGGTGTACATTGGGTTGCCAAATTGGTCTGTACCAGTTTGGTTATAAGTCAAGCTACCGTATGGGGTATTTTGATTAATTAAACTGCCAGCAAGGGCGGCACGAGCAGCGTCAATATTACCTGAAGCTGTAGCTTGCGCTGCGCCAGTATAATCTGGCGTAGGAGGAGGACTAGGCGCAGGGCCTAAACCTAAAAATCCACCACCACCCATATCATTCTCCTTTTGCTGTTCTCAAAGGGCATTTGATGTCGAGCCATCGACAATCTTCACGCCTCATAGCCATAATCACTAAGTCACCATCCATGTGAGCATCGGGGATTTCGGCTACCACTTTAAAACCAAGGTGTCGGTTTAGTCTTAGGGCAGATTCATTATCTGCACAAACTTGCCCTAGTATAACGCTAACTCCAAGTTTATTAAAGGGATAATCGAAAGCCGCCCACAACAAATCACGACTCATCCAATTTACCTCATCTACTGCTGCAATGTGCATTTGACACGCTTTGGGCATAAATCCATTAAAACCCACTACAGCGACCAAATTGCCATCTATTTCTTGCCCGATTGAGACTGTATCTACAGGTAATGGGTGATTCATCATGCGAACCAGCCAATCTCCCATATATTGCTGATTTTCTGTAGTAACACGCCTCAAAGTATGCCACCTCGTTCCATTACAAAGTCTGTGGAATCCCAATGAAATTCAATACCCTGAGATGCTACATTAAATGTCAAACTAGCTGCATATCCTACGCCTGTAACACCTTGCCAGCTTTTAGAAGTTGTTAATGAGCCGCCCCAATTTTGAACATCCCACTTAGAAGTGTCCCAAACACCATCATTGATAAGCGCAGGGTTAAAACTTAGCGTATTTTGAGGATTAGCAGCGTCATAATCAAGGCTAATACCGCATAAAAGCGTTGGAATAGCCCTATCTACCTGAATAATTGGGCGAACCATTGTGAAGCGTTTTAATTGTCCTCTTGCCTCAAAATAATTGTAGGCTTGTTGGGCTACACCGTTAATATTGTTGCCAATATCTGAATTTCCATTCCAAAATTGTCCAACATAGCCTGGGCCACCAAAATAACAGTTGTCATAATACATCTCAAAACATGACGCTGGAATATTGGTGAAATTAGCCCATGACTTTGTAATGGTGTGCATTACATATTGCTGTGTTCCGCCTGAAATTGGAATGTTGAGAATAAGCATCTGTGGTTTGGCAAAATACATAATTTGCCAGCCAAAATTGGTGTTGTAATTTTGCGCTGCGGTAGCTACCGCTTGGAATATCTTGTCTGTTAAAGCAATTCGAGGGTCAAGACGACTCGATTGAAGCTCTGCGGTCAATGGCATTAAGCCATCATTGGTCAAAATCAGAAGGTCGCCAGCCCATTTGAATAAACATCTACGGCTAAATACATAACCAATTTGCCAAACGCCTTTTAAAGCCCATGTAGATGCAGAAGATGGGTCAGTCCCTTGGTAAACGATGACCTCACCCATATTGGTAATAAAGACAGCAAAGTCATCGACACCGTAACCAGCATCAAGAGTCCAAGTACCCATAGCCTGAATAAATCCACCATTTCGTGCAATTCCTCCAAAATCTAATAATTGCGCTGCCCCACCTAAAGAGTTGGTAGGCATATACCAGACTCGCAAAGTATTCTCTTGAACAAAATACAAGCGGTTTTTAAATAGGTTTACATTGACAAAAGTGCTTGAATCTACGCCAGTAATGCCTAAAACAGTATAAGAACCCACTACAGTAGCATTTGAGCTTGGCGCAGTCGCCATTGTGTATGTAAATGTTGAAACGCCTGTAACGGTAATGACATAAGCACCGTTATATTGGGTTGGCGTAGCCCCAGAAATAACTACTTGGTTATTTGTTACCAATCCATGCGGAGAAGCTGTTGTAACAGTCGCTACTGTGCCTACATGAGTAATACTTGAAATCGTCTGGGCTGTGCTGGTTGTTGCCATTGTGAACCAGCTTGTGCCGTCATAGACCATTGTGGGGTCTGTGCCATTACAAGCGACTAAATAATCACCACCAATGTTGGAAAAATTGATGTGTTGCAGTTTATCGCTAGTTAAGCTAGAAAATGAAGTTGTCGCTGTGCTTGTAGAAGCGTTATAAATCTTGTTTCCAGCAGCAGCAAACAGGGTTTGGCTGGTTGTCCCTGCATAGGTCATCAAACTATTGACTTGACCTGTAATTCCTGTAGAAAACTTGGTGTAACCCCTACGCAATTCCACATCGTAAGGAGTTGGGAAAAAGTTTGTAAGCTGAACGGCATCCAAAGGTGGCATTTCTGCCAGCGAATCTCTGGCGTTCCAGCCACCAATAGGCGCTGCAAGACTAGCAGTAACGGCTGTACGACCCCTTGCCATTATGTGCCATATCCAGTATCAGGGATATTAGCCCATCCAATAAGCACTTTGCTTGGATTAGGTGCAAATGACAGGTTAGGAGCGCCTTTGTCATTGGCTTTGGCAATCGAAAGATAGCGCATATAGTCTGCTTGCAATGCCGTAGTGTCAAAAGACTTGACTTGGAAGTATTTGAGCTTGGTATATAGAACCATAATACGGCTATCAAAGAAAGTCGTATCGGTATCGTTAATAAACTGTTGCTGTGGCACTCCTGTGGCTGATTCTGCCCATGCGTTAGAGCGATATTCAAAGCCTAAATACTCTTGGGTATTCATTGGTGGCCAGATTTGGAATGTGCCACCCAAAATACGCCAACGAACACGAGGGCCAGTAGAGATATAACCCGATTTTAGCCATTGCCATTGCTGTGCATCCTCAGGGCCAAGCATTTCCCAATGCTTTGTCTTATCCCAATGGGTTCTGTCTGTAATGGTCTCAAAATCGCTTGGCAAAGTGTATTCAGTTTGAGCGAATAACACGCTATTTGTGCCAGATAATGATGCTTCTTGGCTCATTGTTACCTGAGTAGGCGAATCTACTGATACTACATAGGTATCTTGGGCAACATTGTAGCCAGTAATAGAGTATTGGGTGGTTAATCCTGTGGTATCGCTTACATTTGTTAGAACATAACCACCCTTTGTTGATGTTGCAGTCGCATTGACAAAGTTTGTGTAGAAACGATATTCTTTTTCTAGGGCTTGCCAATCATATTCTTTCAGTAAATCGTAACCAGCGCCATTCATCAACGCCAAGATTTGTTGAACATCTTGGTTTTGATTTCCAGCTACATAGGTTGGTACTGATAAGTTAAGTTCGGCAGATACTTGCTGAACCAACTGCAACATGGTTGCTGACATATTAGGCCTCTGATTCTACTTTCGGTTTGCGAGTTTTAGGTTTCTTTTCCGCAACTGCCGCAAGTATCGCTGCCATTTGCTCTTGCATTTGTGCCAGCTTCGCATCAGTTTCTGCCTTGATTTTAGCATTTTCTTCTTTTAGTTGTGCTAATTCAGCATTTTTTGCGTCAATTTCTGCTGTATCTTTAGCCAAATTCAAGAAAGCCCTAGCTTTTTCTCTAAAAGCGTGGGGTGACATTCCTGCAATCATGCCAATGCTTTGGATTTGCTGGTCAGAACAGTTAGCTACAGACTCAACTGTGTGGAATTTGATGCCTTTGAGTTCTTCAGCTTGGGACATACTAACCAAAGGCCAATGGGAAATAGGAGTTCCAACGACTTCCTCATGATTTCCTACTTTATTTTGGTATTTTGCCCATTGAACTGGAAAACGAGCTTTATGGTTGTCACGAGCAATGGTTTCAATGATGTTTAATTGGTCGCCAGGAGTCATAATTCTGACCCAATCTGCATCTTTAAATATTGGTCTGCCCTGTGCAATCGTTTCATCCTTGATTTCTACAGGTTTACGGAAAAACTGCACAGTTAATAACGAATCCGCATTGCGGACATCTGATTCAATAGCCATTTAATTCTCCTAAGGGATTAGGTTGTTAAAAATAAAAAGGGACTCCCCTTGTGAGGGAATCCCTAGTTTACTACAGGGTTAAAACTTAAACGCTTGTTGCGCCAAACCAGCCATAGTCACCAGAAACCATAGAAACTGCTGGTGAAATGTATGAACCGCCAGTTGCTGTTACTTGGAAAGTAGAAGCATTAACGGTGCAAGTTGTGGTGCTTGGGGTGATAGTAGCGGCTGCTTGTGCGAACACATAACGCTTACCATCTGATGCAAAAGTTTCTGCACCGATTGGGCCAAACGCTGGAATTACTTCTGCGGTTGAACCGTTGGTTAAAGCAAAATCAACTGGGGTAACTGTAGTTAAAGAAACGCCAGCGATTGGGAGAGTACTGTATGCCATGATATTTTTCCTTTCAAATCAATGGATTAGTTTGTCAAGATGCCTTGGAGGAAGCGGTTACTTGTTGTCAAGTTACCAGCCCAACCGTACAACTTAACAATAGCGTCTTGGTTAATTGCTTGACGCTCGCCACCGATAGGTACAAAGTTACGCTCTTTGTGTGGGCGTAGGAAAATGTAATTGGTGTTCAAGAAGTACATGGTGTTAGAAGGTTGCTCGTTACCATAACCGCCACCCAATACCACATCAGCAGATGTACCGCCACCATAGAACTTCATGGATGCGAAACCTGAAGAACCAGATTCTTCGGTCATGATACGCTGAATAGCTTGGAGAGCTTGTACATACAGGCTGTAGAAGTTGGTATCAGCAACAATCAAGTCGGCTTTATCAGTACCACGAACCAACTGGAGAGCTGTTGAAGTCATCTTAGCTTGGATGTTGGAAGAAGTAATGGTTGTGCCAGTAGTTGCTGTGTTCTGCCAGAAAGACCAGTTAGCAGCATTAATACCACCGTAAGTACCAGAAGTAGGAGTTGCGGAAACCGCAGCAGCCAAACCATCCAAGTTCTTACCACCGTTACCTGTACCGTCTAGGAACAAGTCGCCAGAGATACGATTTAACAAGCGAGCTTCAGAAACTTGCATACGACCATCTAACAGGTCAATGATTGCCTCTTTAGAGCTGTTTTGGAGCATTTCCAAGCCAGACATAGTAACTGCATCAGCGTACTGAGCAATTTTGTACTGAGCTGCGGAAATTGGGCTATCTGGGGAGATATTCAATACTTCATATCCAGAGTAGCTGTTTGCATTGTTGGTATTTGGGTCGTTGTACATGATTTCTTCCAAAATCACATTACCACCCGAGAATGGGCGTACATTGCCCTTCTTGTCCAACTGTTGCAAGATTGCGTTGTTGTTTGTTAAGTTGTCTGCCAATTCACCGCTACGACTTTGGATGGTAGTAGCGATAATATCGGTAATTGCGCTATTAGCAAATGCCATGATATTTATCCTTTAAAAATAAGTTAATTTAAACCCTGCCACCCATTGCTTCGCCTAATTGCGCTGCAATAAGTGACCTTCTGTCCTTACCATCTGCTTTGTTTGCCACACCGCTAGGAGTAACGGATTTGGGGCTTACTGCGGCAGCTTTGGCTTTAGCTACTTGTTGTGCCTTAGATGTTTCTTTTTTAACTTGGGCAAGGAGTCGTTCTTGTTCCAATTTAAAGACTTCATCATTCATACGCACAGCTTTTGCATAAGCCGTTTCAAGGTCTTGGGCTAAACCACGCTCAAGTAATTGAGCCATATCTTCCCTTACCACCTCAAAGTGCGGAAATTTCTCCGCATTACTACTAACCTTCTGAATTTCTGCCATCAGACGGCTTTGTTCTTCTCTCTCACGCCAGCCACGAACTTGTTGCACTTCGCTCTGTAACGCTGCGAGTTGTTGGTTCAGCGCATAAGACTGTGGGTCTTGTTGTACTGGCGCAACACTTTCCCCTAATTGTATTCCATAATCTCTTGCAAGTCTATGAAATAATTCTACCTTTTGCTCATAGGGCGCTTTTGACAAAATCATGTGCGCTCTACCAAGGTTGTTAATCCATGCAGCAGGGCTGATGTTTTGAGCTTGCATTTCAGGAACAAATGGGGCGATTGCCTCTACCAATACTTTAGCGTTATCAGCTTCTTGCTTGTAAGTAGATACGCCTTTTTTGTACTCAGATTCACGCTGATTGGAATATTCTGCTAATTTGAGGCTTTCTTCTTTGGTTAATTGCTGACCAGAAGTGAGCTTATCCCAAATTGGTAGATACTCTTTTTTCCATGTGGTTGGGCGTGGAATCGCTTTTACAGGTTCTTCCTGCGGTTCTTCATCCGACTCCTCAGATTCAGCAGCCTGAACACCTTCGGCAGGTTCTTCGCTATCTTCCTCGCTAACTTCAGCTTTATCGGACTCCTCGGTAACAGGTTCGCTTTCAGTCTCCTCTGCTTCCACAGGTTCTTGCTCAATTTCGTTTTCCTCTGCTTGTTCAAGGGCTGCATCCATTGCTGCTTCTAATGCACTTCTGCGGTCATCGCTCATGTTTTCTCCAAGTTATCGGTAGTTAAGTTTTGCATAAGCCAATTCTGCAATCTGGCGTTTGCGTTTTTCCGCAGATTTATGGTCAATCTCAATCTTACGGTGCTGCATTGGTACATCATTTCCAATTTCAATCATTCGGTGCTGTTTTAGATGGTCTCTGTGGTGGCTACGGCTTTTAATCCATGTGCCATCAACTTGGCTGATATAGCCTTCAATGTCAGACATAACCATAGCCGATTCACGCCTTGTCATTTCTTGCTTTTGTTTCCATGCTTCTTCAGCTTCAGGAGTGCCTAGGGTAAACCCCCAGAACTCAAGGTAATAATCTTTATCAGATTGTTTAGCTTTTACATGGTTTCCTTCAGACCATCCGCAGTTTGGACAAATCATAACGCCTCCAATAGTTGTGGTAGTTTGTGCCAGTCACCCTGGCGTAAGGGGACAACGGAATCATACCAACTGGCATTTTTCCATCGCCAACAGATATAGGCATCTTCAGGTAACAAAACAAAAGTCTTGACACCTAAAGCACCAGCTAAATGCGCTGTAGCCGTATCAGGCGCTATAACAGCTTTTAATGACTTCATGTGACACGCAGTCTTATAGAAGTTTTGTTTCCAGCCATCGCTAGGCAAAGGCATGAATATATCGTCAATCTCAGGGTTTAATGAGTAGCAATCATCACCTACTAATTGGCGCAATTCCTTGATGGGCGTGGATTTAATGTAATGAAGTGGGCCTTTAGATGCCATCCAGTTCACTCCAACTTTGCGTTCTATCGGGCTAAATCCAGCATCTAAATAGCCTTCTGAGCCAACAATCTTATCCTTAGTGATTGGGAATGATTGGCGCACATAGCTTGGCGAGTGCATTGCAAAAAATGGCAATGACATCGAGCCAACCCAATAATCCGCTTCTAGGGGTTTACCCTCTGTTCGTGTGCTAGAAATGTAATCAACGCAATCCATCTGTCCAATCAACTGCATCATGGATTCGTGAACCATTACGCTGACTGTTCTAGCGCCCCATGCTTTGAGCATAGGCAAGAATCGAGCCATTTGGATAATGTCTCCAAAGCCTTGCTCCATCTGAACGGTGATGTGCTTGTCATAAAGCCTTTCGCCATTCCATTTGGGGGCTTTAATCCATTTATCCCATTTCTCGCCTGTGGCTTGCATGGTTTGAGGATGCCATCTAAATTCGTAGAGTCTGAACCCTGGAAGATAGTGACCTAAATGGAGTAAATCTAAACCTTTTTTGTATTGTGAGTGTGCTGTCATAAAAGCATTAATAGAGCTTCTTCGTCATCCTGTTCGGCTTTGAATTTAGCTTCTAAGATTGCAATAGCAGTAATGGTTTCTGCTAATACTTTCTTGTGGGCTATCGCTTGTTGTAATTCCTTTTCTTGTCTTTCAAGATTGGCGATAACCGCTTCTATGCGTGTGACTTCGACTGACGGTGTATCAATCCTAATCTCTTGTTTTGATTGTAGTTTATTTTTTTGTTGCTTGCTTACAACAGGCTGTGGGTCAATCAAATCCCTAAATTTATTTTTGCGTGATGCGCCATCAGCTTTGCGAGCCTCGATGAGCTTTTGTTCGGCAGCTAGGCGTTTGCGCTCTAATGCTCTAAGTCTTTCGTAATCACGCTTGCTAATACCACCGTCATGGGTATCTTTGGTATTAGTGCCAGGTATTACATTACCTTCAAAATCTGCGGTATCTGTGCCATCCGTAGTGTAAATATTGCCTGATTCAAGCGCTTGGGCAGTAAATGTCGCTGTATCTGTGCCGTCTGTAGTGTTGATATAGGCTGTTACAAGGTTTTGTGCCGTAAATGTTGCCGTATCTGTGCCATCTGTTGCCGAAATAGCACCAGTAACCGCTACAGAACCAGTCAGAGTGGCTGAATCGTTGCTATCGGTGGTGTAGATATAACCAGAAACGAGTTCTTGGGCGTAAATCGTGCAAGTATCAGTACCATCGGTAGTCGATATATTGCCTGTAACAAGTACCTGACCTGTTAAGGTCGCAGAATCATTATTATCTGTGGCTGAAATAGACCCAGTTATTATCGGAAGGCTAATGTCCGATATTGGCTGGTTCGATATTGGCTTAAAGCCTAACATTTTAGAGGATTACCCAACGACTCCCAGAAGGGACTGTTACAGTTTGACCACTTGCAACTGTTACTGGGCCAACACTTAACGCATTATCAGCGCTTGGAATGGAATAACTTGCAACAATAGACTTAGCATTGGCAAAAATACCATTAGATGCTTGCATTACTGGAGATGAATGTGTTGTCCCATCAAAGGTAAAGTTTGATGCTTGATTTAGCGTTGTTGAGCCTTGACCAAAAGGCACATAATTTGTAGTAAATGTTACTGCTGGCGCTTTACTGTTAAATGTATTCCAATCAGTAGAGCTTAAATAACCGTTTGTGCTAGTAGAGGCTTGGCTGATGCTAATTGCTGGTGTTGCACCACCGCTTGAGCTAATTGGGCTAGTGCCTGTGACTGAGGTTACTGTGCCAGAGCCTTTGTTATTAAAGGTGTTCCAATCGGTGCTAGATAAGTAACCGTTAGTTGTGGAACTGGCTTGAGAAATGACCAAATGACTGCCACTTGTACCCGAACCCGATAATGGGGCATCTGCCGTTACCGCAGTTAAATATGACCCTGCTGGCTGTTTGTTGTTAAAAGTGTTCCAGTCTGTGCTGGTCAAATAACCATTAGTCGTGCTATTTGCGGCAGCCATGCTAATCGTAGGAGTAGAGCCACCGCTAGATACGACTGGTGCTGTACCGCTAACGCTTGTGACTGTTCCTACGCTGACAGACCCACCTAAAGCAGTTACATTGCCGTTAATGGTAATTGAGCTATTAGTTAATGCGCCATTAGGAATAGAGCTAAAATTTGTGCCTAAAAAGCTAGGTGCTGCGCCAGATGCTACGGATTGATTAAGGGTATATGAACCGCTTAAAGTCAGGGTATTTGTTCCGTTGTTAATTCCTGTGCCACCGTAAGCGCCTGTGATGACATTGCCATTCCATGTGCCATTGGTATATGAGCCAGCCCAAGAAAGCGTATTGGTACTCCAGCTTGCATTGCTTGGTGCGACATTATGGTAATCCCATGAACCAGCAGCAATCGAATTGCTTAATAAAATAACTTCAATATATGCGCCCGACTGGGTGGTGCATACGGTTGTGCCAGAGTTATTTTTGACGACAATCGTGCCTGAAGATTGGTTGTTGTTGAATGTAAATAACGCACCATTAGGCAAAGTCGTTGCATCAGGTAACTGAATATTTTGACCGCCAGAGCCAGTAATTGTCCAATTTTGGACTGATGAAGCAGTTAATGTAATAGTCGTGCCACTTGCTGCTTGGCTTGTAAAACCTTCGAATAAGCAGTTAGTCGTTAGATTGCCATTAAGGTCAAAATATGCACCTTTGGCGGCTGGCATATCACCCCAAACCGACAACTGTGCGCCACTAAAATTGACCAATGAACCAGCGTTAGACGATGCCAATACAGTAGTTCTAGCCAATGTGGTCGTGCCACCTGTAACCGTAACCGTACCGATACCGACTTCCCAGTCAGCGTAACCGTTGGCGTAAATACCGTAATAGGTAGTATTGCCATTGCCAATCGCAGAGCCAAATGACTGATAGCCTGTTACAGCTCCAGCAAGGGTCAAAGTACCAGTACCGCTAGTTGTGCTTACTTCTTGAACTCTGTCTTTAATAATTAAAGCCATAATTAACCTTCGTATCTAACAGCTTTTTGTCTGTTTGCAGTAATACTTAATATTTGAAGATTATTTTCAACATGAAGTCCACATACATTTTTTCCCTGCAAAGGAATAATATGGTCTACTTCAAACTTAATATTTGCAAACTTTGAAATTGAATCAGCCTCTTTATATAAAGATAAAATAGCTTGTTTATTTGCCCAAGAAGGCGTTGCTTTTAGTAATAAAGCCCTTCTATTTGACCTATATGCACGCTTTTTATGGGCGTTTTCTTTTGCCCATTTTGTGCTTTGTTCCGTTTCTTTATCTTTGTTAAGCAAATAATATTTCTTACGATAAATGCTTTTACAAATTCTACAGGTAGTAGAAACACCATATTTGCCAGTAGGGTGCTTGGCAAAGTCTGACAAAGGCTTTTCAGCCTTGCATTTAAAGCAAGCTAATTTCATTATTGGTTAGCTCGGATAATCGTACCTGAGGAGATGCTGACTACCTGTGTTGCGTCAATAGAGGTGTTGTTCAGGTTCATATCGCATCCAGTCAATCCTACAGAACCATCCATGACTACGGTTGAGCCGTCAGACTTGGTGATGCGGAAGAATGATGCTGTGCCTGTGCCGACTGCTGTGCCGTTAGCTACAGTTCCCAAAGTGATAGTGCCGTTAGAGTCAGTACCAAAGCTACCAGATACGACCAACTGAACCAAAAGGGTTTGTCCGCTAATTGCGGTATTGGCATTAGCAGGTTGTGAGCCAGCGTAGATATTGATAATAGAGCCTGAGCCAGCATAGGTAATTAGACCTTGTTGTTGGGCATCTCTTGTGCCGTTGGAATATTTAAGATTTGATGCCATTAGATAACTCCTTGGATTTTACCGTCTGGGCCACGAACTACTTGCTTTGGCCGATTGTGATTTTGGTTAATTGTATCAACTAATGCGCTGATTTGACCTACCATTTCCTGATTTCCTTTAACAATAGCGTCTGCTAAAGGGGCTAATGGATGTTGCATTGAAGCTGCCATATCTTCTTCGTTTAAATAGGCTGTTTCACCGTTGTCGTCTGCCGCAGATATACGAGCAACTTCAATCTTTGCACCATTGTTGATGTGGGCAAGAAGAACCTGAGTATTGCGCTCCATGTTCATCTTCATCTGGGCTAACTTAGCCTCAAGCTCCAACTCTGCTTGGTTGCGCTGTGCTTCCAACTGGAATTTAAGCTGATTCTCTTGGGCTTGATACTCTTGTTTAGCCTTTTCCAACTCATTTTGGGTTTGCATTTTTTGCATTTCAAGCTGAGATTGCAACTGAAGCTCTTGTTGCTTGCCTTGTAAGCGCATCTGCTCGATTTGCATAGCTGGTGGCAATGGCTTGGGTTGTCCTTCGGCTTGCGCTGCTTGCTGACGGAATTTATCGGCTGTTTCGTCAATCAATCCCTCTAATCCTTTACCAGCTTTGAACGCTGTAGTAGCAAACTTGAGCATTTCCATCAGTAATGGGGTTAATTCTGGGCTTGCTTGGGCAGCAGGAATAGCTTGTTGCATGAATCCACCAATAGATGACAAGAATTCCATGCGGTCTTGCTTTTCTTGCATTTCATCTTGGTAAATCATCGAGTCTGTGGTGACTTCAATGCGGAAATTCTTGCTAACTTCATCTTTGAGCAGCGCCATTGCCTGTGGAATCAACTGCTTATCGTTTTCTGTCAGTTGCATTGCGCCAGAAATCTTGACAATCGTATCTTCGGTGAAGTGCTTGCAGATAATCTGGGATTTGATAGCCAATAATTCGGTAGCAAACTGTACTACTGCGTGTTGCATAGTTTTTAAGCGACCAGCAGCGTTGTTTGACTTGATGATTTGTGCGCCCAAAGTCTCATTTGGGTCGGTTTGACCACGCTGAATATCGGCAATACCCATCAATTCGTAGATTTGACCCTTAACTTGCTCCATCGCTTGATAGCAAGACATCAATGCTTGGGCAAATGGAGCAATATCAACGAGGTCTAATGCGCCTTTTAAGCCTTGTTTTTCAGCAAATGCCATCCAGTTCTTGACAGGAATCAAGACATTAGACTCATTGCCTTCAGAGAACAAGCGCTGTAGCTCAGATGCGCTGGCATCGTATAAACCACGAATCTTTAGCGCCCCAATCAAGCCATCAATACGGTCACATAGGTCGTCAAGTTCACGGGCTTGGTCTTGGTAGATGGTGAAATCAGGGATTGGCTCTAGGCTATCGGTAGTAATCGTAGCGTAAAGTGGTTTTGGGCAAGGCCAGAAGTTCTCAAGTTCCAATGGGTCATCACGCTCATCGAGGATTTTGCCGAGTGATTTGCTAATCCATAGGACTTTTCCTGTCTCAGCATCCCAAATTTCATAAATCATTGCTTGGTAGGCTTGGTCGTCATTCTTAGTGTATGACTTACCTGTCTGTTCTGGCTTGGTATCAAGAGGAATCTGATGACCGAGTTCTTCGCCAAAGCGCTCTACCAATGCGGTGCGGTTCATGTAAACCTTGCGCCATACTGCGGTAACTTCTTCCCATGTGCGAGCTACGGTATGACCGAAATCACGCCAATGGACATAATCTACTGGACAACATTCGTATTCAATTTCTTCTTCGACTTCGCCTGGCTCATCAAGCATATTCTCCTCAGGCATCTCGCCCTCAAGAGGCTTGCCTACATCACCTTCGCCATTAACATAGCTTGGGTCATAGGCTTGCTTGGTGTCAGTTACTTCGGTAATCTCAAAACCATCCTCGGGTAGCTTTTCTGCTTTTGCTCTGAAATGTGGCTCATAGCGAACCCATGCTGTGCCACGACCACCCAATAGACGGTCTGTAACGCAGTTCTTCATGGCGGCTAGATAGTCACCATAATGCTCAATTTCAAACTCTAAAGCTCTTTCCAGCATCATTGACGCTACACGACCAATAGGGTCGTTATCTCTGAATCTACGGCTTACATCAGGGCGTGGTAGGCGAGCAAAGATAGCAGGGCTAATCGTCTGGACATTTGACCAAAGGATATTAAAGCGAGCATTGGGGTTGGTTTTATTGCGGCTGTCGTCTTTGTATTTCTTCAGAATCTTATCGACTCTTGCTTCCCAAAGTTTAAATGACCTTTCATAGGCCATAATCTTGTCATACCAATCTGAGTAGGTATGTGATACTTCTGCTCGCAATTCGGACATATAAAGCCTTATGAGAAGTTTCCGACTACTACTGCGCTAACACCAGCGCCAGTTGTGATTTTCCATGCGCCATTTAACGATTGCGCTTCAACGGTTAATGAATAAACACCTAATGCTGCATTAGCAGGAATCAATGGAATTGATGTAGAGCCATCAATAATGGTTAAAGTGCTTGTTGAAGATGTGGTTACAGTAGCAATAACACGAACTAAAACATCACCTGCTGCACCCATATTGCCCATAACTTGAGCAGTAGTCGATGGTGCAACATATTCGTAGGTTGTTCCGTAAGGAAGTTGGATGCCAGACATTTAGATTCTCCTGTTGTTGGTGGTTGCTGGTTGCTTCCACATATCATTTAAAGTTACATCAGTTTCGCCCACAAATAACCCTTTAATTGGGTCATCTTTGGTCATGATTCTTTCTTCCTCTCGCCAAGCCACCGCAGCCATCCTAAATGCGTCTGCAGCATGGCTAGTCCAATCGTGCCGAGGCTTGTCTCTAAAAACCTTTCTATCATCGTCATACTCTCGCTGATACTGTCTGAGGCTTTCGATTCCATCATTACACCTTTCGCTGTCAAACCAAGACCGCATCAATAACATACGAGTTGCTTGGATTCCGTCTTGAAGTGACAAATTCGGCACTATTTTCATAGATTCTAACGGAATTTTAGCAGAAAGTTGCTCAATTATTGACTTTCCACCAGATGCTAGTGTTTTTGCTCTTGCATCGTGGGGCAGATAATGTAGCCCATATTGATAGCCAAACTCGGCAGCTTTACTTTGAATGAGTCCTGTATAGAAACTGACAGGCTGACCATTGCTTCCATGATATTCAAGGAATCTGACTTCTCCTCTTACCGTCTGCCACCACCACACACTTGTATCATCGCTGTACCCCAAATCCCAACTTGTGAAAACTTTATACATTGGGTCATGCTCAACTTTTGTAATCCTGCCCAAATCGGTAAGCTGGCGCATTTCTTTACCGTAGTAAGCACCAATGATGGCTGATTCAAAGTCGCACTCAAACTCTTGCAAATATTGGTCTTGGGTCATGGATTTGGCAGCGTCATCAAGCTCTGACTTAGCCAACAATCCAGTCTGACTAGCTCTTAGGGTCTTGCAATACCAGTTTGGGTCGTTAGAAGCGGTGTTGTATAGCTCCCAGAAGGCATTATGACCCTTAGGCGTTCCAATGAAAACTGCCCATCCAAGTCTGTCTGCCAGCAAAGGCCGAATAATCTCGCCCCAAATACGAGGTCGCATATCTGCATACTCATCTAACACAATCCCATCGAGGTAAAGGCCTCGTAAAGCATCAGGATTATCAGCGCCAAAGAGACGAATTCTTGCTCCATTTATTAGTTCCACCCATAGTTCAGATTGATTGGCTTTAGCCAATACTGGCTGACTAAACCTTAACAGGTAGTCCCATGCGATATTTTTTGCTTGGCTGTAATATGGTGCAACATAGGCATAGCGACCATCCTCTTTGCCCTCAATTAGTGCTTTATAGATTAAATCATTGATGCAAGAGACCGTTTTACCGCACCTACGATGGGCGACAATCACAGCCCAACGCTGAGTTCTATCGTGGAAATCTAAAAATACGCTTCGAGGTTGGTAGTCTAGTTCTACCTCTTGGACTATTTCTTCCAAGACACCACCAAGCGTTGAGGAGCTTTCTCATCACCCACAACTTCTGTGCGGGCTAGTTTAGGAACAGAGTATTCAACTAAATTCTGAACAATCTCACAAGCCTTAGCTGGATTAGGCTGAACAATCCACTTTCCAGTCTTATCGTCAAAGATGCCTTCTGCGGTGCTTTGAATCCACGATTGAATATAAGGTAGGTTGCTATCAAGAATAGCTTTAACGGCTTCACGAGCCTCCTGAGTGGCTTTATTAGGCACTCCTGGCTTTCTTCCAGCCCTGTTTAAATTCTTTTCTACAGATTTCGACACTTTATTGTCCATACATTCTCAAGTAATTGATTTGTAAGACTTTATTCTACAACAGATTTTAGTAAGGGTCTTTGCCTTCTTTTTTCATCGCAGCAATCATAGCCTTATCAAGCATTTCTCTGCGCTTGGCTCGTTTATTCTCTTTCTCAATAAGAATATTGCCTTTACCTGCTTCCATTTCTGGCGCTGGTTTGTCTTTTTGGCGTTTTGCCTGTTGTTTTTCTAGCGTAGAAGGTGTTTTTTCACGCAACATGGCATCTTCTTTTTTGTATGTATGGGTCATTTTTTTCATGTTGTTACCCTTTCATGTGTTTTTTTGTGGACATTTCTACGGCATCTTTGTGTTGGGCTTCTTTTTTGCCCAATACTTTGCCATAGGCTTCTTCTAGCTTGGCTTTGCGCTTGCCTTTAGCATTATCACGCTCTACATTTAAAGCAATAGCAAGAGCCTGTTTACGATTTTTGCCCGCTTTTTCTTCCGCCTTAATGTTGCGGCCTACCGATGCTGAACTACCAGATTTGTCTAAAGGCATATCAATCCTATCTAAATGCAGGGCCATAAGCCCATGAAACTGCGGTATATCGAGTGCCTAACTCAACAGGCACGACTCGATGACTTAAAAAAGACGGAAAAACAACAATGTCTCCCTTCGATTTTAATACAGATTCTTTGAATTTTCCGTTGATTTCTAAACCGCCACCGATAAATTCATCGTTTAGCAAGATGCTGATGGATAATTTTCTTTGCTCTCCATTTACAGGCTCAAAGCTATCAATATGCCAGTCGTAATGACCTTTTGGTTTGTATTCGGTCATTTGGATGTCCTCTATACGATTAAGTGTATAGTTCCATATACGATTTGCCAGCCCTATGTAAGTTTGTGCAACGCAACCTATTGGGGAATTTTTATCTGCCCAGATGTTTTGGCTGATTCTTGCAATAGGGTCTAGTTCATCACCATTGCGCCTAACTTTGGCTTCTTGGGCGCTATTCCAATCAGTCGTCTTGACAATGTAATCACAAAAGTCGCTAGGCAAAGCCTTTTCAAAGACTTGATAATAAGTGTTTAGCATAAGGATTTAAGAATCTCTACCGCTTCTTCTGGGGAATTTACCCTGTGCAAATGCCCACCTTTCCAATTAGCAAACAACTTGATTTGAAGCGGTGTTAGCTTCTTGTCTGCTCCGTCTTTAACCTCGAAAAGCAAGGTATGACCTTCGTAAAGCACCAAGAGGTCGGGTATTCCTCCTCCAACTGTATGCAAAGAATAAACATCAGCACCAAAGTCTCGTAGCGCTTTTACAACATTCGCTTGATTTTTATCGGTTTTTTTGACAGCAAATGACATATAGATAGGTTAGTATTCAGTAACTTATTGATTATAAGGGGTAAACCTTGAAGATACTGTTAATTGACATTGAAACTTCACCCAATTTAGCCCATGTCTGGGGTATTTGGCAACAGAATGTGGGATTGTCCCAATTATTAGAATCTTCATACACGATGTGTTACTCGGCTAAATGGCTAGGCAATAAAGATGTTTATTTTGATTCAGTTCATCGAAACGATGCCAAAAAGATGTTAGAGGGCGTTCATGCCATGCTATGCGAAGCTGATGCGGTAGTGCATTACAACGGCTCAAAGTTTGATATACCGACTCTGAATAAAGAGTTTTTGGTTCATAAAATGCCACCGCCACCGCCAATCAAACAGATTGACCTGTTGCGGACTGTCAGAAGCCAGTTTAGATTTCCAAGCAACAAGTTAGATTATGTGGCCCAACGCCTTGGATTAGGTAAAAAGAAAGACCATGAAGGTCATATTCTTTGGGTTAAATGTATGAATGGCGATAAAAAAGCCTGGAAAACAATGGAAGAATATAATATTCAGGATGTGATATTGCTTGAAAAGCTATATAACCGCCTCACACCTTGGATTAAAACCCCTTTAAACAAGACAATAATGATGAAAGACAGGGATGGGTTTGTTTGTCCCACTTGTTCCAAGCCTAGTCTGCTTAGCAAAGGATTTCGTTATACTACGACAGGTGCTTACCAGCGTTATCAATGTAAGGCTTGTGGCGCACATTCAACCGATACTCGTACTGTAATACCTCACGCAAAACTCAAGCATTTATCATGAAATTAACGCCATCAATATTAAAAAATTTATACAGCGCATTGATGCTATGTGAACCGCTTAATAAGTGGAATTTGCCGTTGCCTGAAGAAATTAAATTTATTGTGGATTCTGACCCTGAAACTATGGGAACATATCTTTACGATGATGGCGGAGATTATGAACACATCATAACTATTTCTGATGCTCGATGTGGCTGGCTGACAACGGTTATTTCTACATTGTTACATGAGTGCATACACATGAGTCGTAGCGGAACAATTACCGATGCTTGGACTAAACATGATGCTACATTTAGGCGCAGAGCAGCTAAAATATCAGAGCTAGGTTTCGACCCCTTAGAGCTTTAACCAACCTCTTTCAAATAGTTCGCCAATAGTTTTGCGGTGTGCTTCTTCCCATCTTTCAATACGGCTAGATTTGCTGAGTAACGCTCCTTGGTCGATTTCCGCATGGCATTTGTAGCAGAGTGCCGATATTCGGTAATCATGTGCTTTAAGTCCTCTGCCTTTACCATCTCGAAGCTGATTTGAATGTGCTGCGACAACTGTTCCATCTTCTACTCCACAATGTTGGCAAGGTAATTGCCTGACGATTTCAAGCAGCTTTTTGTTTCGGTATATTGCCATCTGCCCACTCGTACCATTGGCGATAAAACGCCTTAAATTGTTCAAACCCTACACCAGCTAGGGCGCATTTTCCATCTATGCCAACAGTAAAATATTTATCAATCTGTGTGCCATTGTCTGTATTGCCGATAATGATTGTCACGATGAATCGTGGGTTTTCAGCTAATGCTTTGAGCAATATCTCTTGGCCTTTGCTTACTTTCTCATCTGGGCGTTTCCATTCCATTATTAAGAAATGACCATTACGCTCACAGATGCCATCTACATTACTTGGCACAAACAATGGATTGCTAGGTATGATGCCTTTAAAATCCGCATAGTCAGTATGCGTGGCAAACATATTTCGCATTAGTTTAGCCATGAGTTCCTAATTTGGTCGTATGTATTGAACTCTAGCTTGATAGTCTCATCAGCTAATTCGTGGGCAATCTTGGTGGCTTTTTCAAAGTTCTTGACAAGCGTAGCGTTGTGATAAGCCTTGAGTAATTTAGCAATTTGAAGGTAGTTTTCTGAGTAATCTTGTTTCATCTTGTTATTCTTTCTAGGTTTCGGTTAGTCGCTTGTTCTGAACGCCAAGCCTCGAACTCCATTTGCGCTTGGGTGATTTCTAATTTTAATAGAGTTTTGTTTGCTGTGGCTTCACCAATTTGTTCGCAGTATTCAGCATATTCAGCAGAACCATAAGCCTCTCGCTCTTGCGCCCCAAGTGATTGCTCACCCGACTTTTTCATCATAATGGCAATAATGGCTTTTTTCTTTGCTTCAAGACCAGCAGCTAATCCTTCAGCCTGGGCGTATTGTTTTTTTATGCGCTCAATCGTGTCATAAGCATTGTGTGGGTCAAATTCTTTCATTTAAGTGCCATCCATAAACCAACTTGTGCAAAAGAATATCCCAACCAAATCATAGCGTTAGGTATAGAACCTTTGCGTAATTGCAATACGCCTACCATCAAATACCCAAGTCCTGTTGCTGCGATGATTGTTTTTTCCAACATCCTTTTTCCCCTTTGTTACCAAGTCTAAACTGTTCGTAAAAATCGTCAATGATTTCTTGCGACCAGTTGTATTTCTGCAAATAAGACCTAAACTTTGCTAATCCCCATTCGTGTCGCCATTTACACAACTGCCTGACGGCTGATTGATGTCGAAATTCGCTGTCGTAATTGGGCGAAAGATTCTCCTGCATAAGGCGTTATTCCTAATTCTCTAGCCTTAGCAAGAGTCAATTCATCAGTCGAATACCAAGGCAAACTTGGTGGCTTTTTGGTTACTTCAAAGTCTAGCTCATCCAAATACCGCATTTGGTTCAACCATGTGGCGGGATAAGGAATGTAGTCTTTTTCCGTACCTTTTAGTTTCCAATATTTGAGATGGTTTGGCAACTGTGCCATTACTTCATCTTTCTCGGCTTGGTTTAACTTTTGCCAGGCTTTCATTGCTGCGCCTTTGGCGACTTTCTTTGGGTATAACGACCAGAACTCGTCAAACATTACTGCATCACCCTTGGTGACATTGGTGTTGATGGGCTTGGCGGTGTTGTATATCCAGTATTGCCAATTACTGTAGTTGTAACGCCATTTGGAGTTGTGATAACCACTTGATTATTATACAAAGTTGCGGTTTGTGTAATAAAACCTTGTGGGTTTACGAACTGGGCTGTATTGCCTTGAATTTGCACCGTACCCATGTTGTAACCTTGTGGGCTAGTTAAAAGAAAAGTCTGGGCATGAGATGGAACTGCATATCCAACCATTGCTCCCAAAATGCCACCTAACAAACAAGCTAGTAAAAAGTCTTTCATTTAATTCCCCTTAAATGTTTTTTTACTTCTTTAATGTCGCTTTTAGATAAAGCCAAGCCAGCTTTGTATCGTAAGCACATTTCTTTAATTCTAGCGGTTGTATCGCGATTAGGCCACTCTGCATCACCAAATGCCCTAGCCTTTTCTTCAGCAGTCAATACAAATGGCAAGCCTAACTCTTTACTTGCCTTTAAATCTGCTAGAAGCTGGTCGTTTGTTCTCATTTAATTTCCCCTTAAATGTTTACTCGTTATTGAGTAAATGTAGTTTGCCCAATAGTCTTAAATAAGTCTAGTTAAATTTTTTAGTATGTTGCTTTTAAGCTACTCCCAAGCGGTTTAAGCGCACCTAGCCTACCTAGGTTTGCCTTCAAAGTTCTCCCATTGCGGAATCGCTCACCCGACAGTCTTGCGAGGCACAGGCACTATCTTCGCCACCTGTATTGCGCTATTTCAGCCTCTTACCCTTCTGGTAACGCTACTACCTTAGACCGCCACGATGTCGTTAGAGCCGCCAATCTAAGGGGATTTGATTCTACACTATTCTCTTTCTATAAAAGCGTTGTTTTTAAGCAACTCAGGCCATATAAGCCAAAAGTTAGTTGGGAATATGTCTTGCCTTGTAATTAGCCCATGCGACTCTTTTTCAAGAGTTGCCGCCAAGAATACAAACTGGGCATAAGGAATGTTGTTTTTTCGCCATTGAGACACAGCATTAGGGGTTACCCCACATAATTTGCCCACTTTTGTTGGCCCACCAAGTAAATCAATAATGGCAGAATCGGTCAGTTTTAATTTCATCTGTGCAATCTTACAGCGTATGTTGCTAATTTGCAAATACTTCTTGACAGACACTTGAATTAGCTTACAATGGCATTTATAGCAATTTCGCTATGTATCTAAGGGGAATTTAGATGGATGAAATGTACCAAGTAATGACCGAAATGGAAGAACGCTTGGAAGTAGCGTTGAATAACATGGAATACGGCACAGAATTGTCGCAAGACGATGTGGATGTAATTCGTGCTGCTTGTGGCAAACCCAACAATAAACGCAATGTATTGCTACAAAGCGTATTCAATGACTTTGGCAACATCTTTGGAGGTTCAAATGCGTCAATCTGAATCTATCGCCAACTTAGCCAAAGCATTGTCAATCGTTCAGGGGAAATTAACTTATGCGACCAAAGATTCTGCAAATCCGTTTTTCAAGAGCCGTTATGCTGACTTGGAATCTGTTTGGGATTCTTGTCGTAGCTTGCTTGCTGAGAATGGCTTGGCTGTTATGCAGTTTCCTGGCGAGTATTTTGACGGAACAATGTCACTCACTACCGTTCTCAGTCATTCTTCTGGCGAATGGATTAGTAAAGAGATGTCTTTACCAGTAACCAAACCAGATGCGCAAGGCGCTGGTTCGGCATTGACCTATATGCGTAGATACGCTTTAGCAGCAGTTGTTGGCGTAGTGCAAGCCGATGATGATGGTAATGCAGCAAGCAGTCCACAAGTTAAACAACCAATCGTAAAAGCAAAGGAAATCTAATGGCCTACGAAATGAAGGAAGGCAGCGCATCGCTGTTCAAGAACAATCGCAAGACTTCTGATAATCACCCAGATTACACAGGGTCAATCATGCTTCAAGGCAAAGAACATTACCTTAGCGCATGGATTAAAGAGTCTGCAAAAGTAGGTAAGTATTTCAGTATTTCGGTGGGCAAAGTCAAAGAACCTGTAGGCTTTAAGGCTGCTGGCTCTGATGAAATGCCTAGAAACACAATAGAAGATGATTTAACACCATTCTAAGGAGAAAGCCATGCTAAATCACATTAGAGATGTTATTGGCGACAAAGCCATTATTTCAACACAGCCTTTTGGCGTAGATGAAGAACGACAGTTGATTGCCTTTGAAACACAAGACTTGACTGCTGTAATCAAAGATGTGATTCAGGTATGTGCTGACTGCTGTTTGGATATTACTAGCCGTAACGCTATTTTAAATTTACTTGATTGAGGAAAACATGATTAACTTATCACTAGAAATCCAAGAAGTAGAAGCATTGTTAAAGCATATTGAGCAATCTGCTAAAGCTCTGATTGCTAAGATTCATGCTCAAGCTGCGCCACAGGTGGCTGGATTAAACCAGCCTGTTCAACAACCAGAAGCATCTGCTGAATAATGAAAACTAAAGGGGAAAATTTATGTCTCAGCATTGGTACGATGCCAAAACTGGTGAACCTCGCTATACAACTATTGGTAAAAACGGAAAACCCAGAAACACCACCTTGCGTGACGCCAAGGCTAGTCCTGGAACTCTCGTGCCTTCGGTCAGCACGATACTCGGACAACTTTCAAAAGATGGATTAAATACTTGGTTTCAGACCGAGGCTATTAAGGCCGCTATTGAAAACCCACGCTTAAATGGGGAAGATGAAAAGGACTACATTGACCGTTGTTTAGACTTGTCTAAACGCAAGTCCAGAGAAGCTGCCGATAGAGGTACGATGATTCACGACTGGATTGAATCGTTTTATAACCAAGAGTATTTGCCTGATTTGCCTATTTATGTACGCAATGTAGAAAGCATCATAAAACAGCATTTTGGCGAACAGCTTTGGGTGGCCGAGCAAAGTTTGGTCAATCAGCAAGAAGGCTATGGGGGCAAGTGCGATTTATATGCCAAACCAAACTATGCCTTTAAAGGGGTCGTGATTGACTTTAAAACGACACAGAAAAGCCCTGGTGATTTAACACCCTATCTAGAGCATACCATTCAACTGGCAGCTTATAGAGAGGTTTTAGCCCCTGAAGCACGATGCGCCAATGTCTATATCAATGGCGATACCAATGAAGTGGCAATTTTCGAACATGATGAACAAGATTTGCGTGATGGCTATCAAATGTTTGTTAATCTAGTTCAAATCTATAAGTTGCGAAATAAGCTAAACTGACTACGAGGCGGCAGACTGGATTTCCCCTTTCCAGACCACACACATCACGGAGTGTTCTGCTGCCTCACCTTATCTATGACCGAAAGCGTAAAGAAGCGAGTAGGTCACCTTTTCTATAAAATACCTACTGGGGCGTTAAGCCGCCAATGTAGGATGCAGTAATTGGGTAATTTTGCGGCTTTCTGACCCATTGTTATCAACTGCCAAATACAGCCCTGTCTCTTTTTTGCAACTAAGGGTTTGTCATAGTGGCTTTTTCTTGCTAACCCCAATAAATTACTATCAACAGGTCAAGCATACTTCAGCTCAACAAGCCGCAGGTGTACGACTAAGCAGCTTGACTTGTTTTTTTTAATAAGGGGAAATTATGAAAGACGGTTACTACATCAATACAGTCATTTTTGGCAACACAGAAATCGACTTATACGGTTACAACAACGAAATCGAATACGCATATATTGGCGACCACGATATTAGCGAAATGGTTAAAAGGCTTGATTTGTGGAAAACGATTGAAGATGAACTCTACGAACAAGTTTAAATGACATACAAAATTAACCATTTAAGGCGCATATTAGATGAGATAGCGCCTTGTGATAACTGTATTCATAAACAGCGTTGTGGAGACTATGAGATGGCTTGTAGGGTGTTTTCAAGCTATGTGATTAGCGGTACTTACAAGCTAGACACGCCTCGTAATCCGACCTGTAGCCTTTACAACAAGATATTTATAGAAACTGATGAGAAGGCTTTAAAAGAATTTTTGAAGTCATTTAATGATACGCAAGAAGATTTGTTTGATTTAGTAGCCGATAAAACCTTGAGATAGGAGCTTTTATGGATGAAAAACGCAAAAAGATTGTGGAGTTTTCTGGGCCATTGTTTTATGTTTTTGGCTACAAATTAAGCTCTAAACCTTGGCTAACTTATTGGGAACAATATGGACATTAAAGTAGAAATAGTCAAAGAAAATGACGATGGGTCAGCAGACGCATTGGTGCATTTCGACAAAGAAGGATTGGCAATATTGGTTCAAGAAGGAATCATTAGTATTTTGCGCCAATACATTGAGCAAGAAAGGGAAAAAAAATGAGAGACGGTGGAAAAGGCGATACACCACGACCAGTTGATAAAGAAAAATTCAATAAGAATTGGGATGAAATCTTTAAAAAAGAAAAAGATAACAGCCTAACTTTTAGTGTAGATGTTGAGAATCAAGAACCTACCGTAACCATTACTTATAAGGTGGATTTATGAACGCTAGAGATTTAGCAACAGAATTAGACCGAGCAATAGCTGACAACATGACGGATTTGGTCTGTGTTCAAGATGCCGCAGCCATGTTAAGAAAACAAGCTAATGAACTTGAATATATGCAAGAGCAATTTGATAGAGCTATTGAATTTTTGGCAAAATGCAATGGATGGAGTAAAAACAAGTGAACAATGAACCAGTAGCGTGGATGGATGATTGTAGTTTTTTTACAGAACAGCCTGATGATATGGAAGGTGTTATTTCACTCTACACCCATCCAGCAAAGACACTAACAGATGAGGAAATATGGCAGATTACCGAAGATTTTTGGAAAAGAGATTGGACAACGCTTGATGTTGGGTTTGCTAGAGCAATACTAAGAAAGGCACAAGAGAAATGAGTGCAAACACTACATATTATGCAAGGATACCTAAACTGGTATGGGAATGGATTGAAGTAGATGCTTTAGTGGGTGCTGATGTATGGGAAAAATATCCTACAGCTTCTGATGTTTTGCATTGGACTGAGTATGAAGAAATGGAAAGAAAGGCACAAGAGAAATGAGCTATGAACATTTTGTCAATAATTACCAAAGATGGTTAAAAAGCCCTAGAACGCTATCTGAGTCTGTCAAAGATGCTGAGTATTGCTCGGCTATTATCTACCCTAAAGAAAGCGAATATAGCGTGTTTTGGGGGCTTTTAGGGGCTTTGGTAGCTGTAGCGGTATTTGGATATTGTTTTTGGCTAACTATTAACCGTTTTTGACCATATCAAGAGCTTCTTTTTCCTCAATATCCACTCGCTTGAGCCATCCATGCCCAAATAGCGGAAAAGTCTTTAATGAATGGTAATAGTCCCTTCTGGATTGTGAGAATTTGCCGATAACATCTGCAATATTAAGTTCTTTAATCTTGTCGGCAACTCGCTCTTCGATGCTTCCAGTAGATACGAGTCCAAGACAGGACTCCAAAAGTTTAATAGACCTACCAATTCCTGCATTGACGCCCATTGAGAAAACAAGGAAGCTAAGTCCTCTAGGTAAAAGTTCACAGGGTTTCCAGTATCGTTGCTCATATAGTGGCGCTACCTGTTCTATTGTGACATTTTTCATGGTTTCTACAGATACAGGGTGGCCCACCCATTCTTCCCATGTTTCTCTGGTAACTCCGTACTTTGTAGCACCTCCTGGGTCGCCTATTGAGTCCGAAAATCCTCCTTCGCTCTTAATTAAAAGACGCAAGGATTCATCAAAATTACTTGGCATTGACTATTTGTAGTTGGTTGTTAATGTAATCTTGCAAGGATATTATTTGTTGGGCATCATCGGCTGAATCGGTGGCAATAGCCATGCAGCTTTTGGTTGTGCCATTAATGCTGATGGTGGTGGAATCAAGACTGGACAGTTGCTTGGGACTGCTGTCGAGCATCCTGCTAAGGTAGTTATGGTTAGCAGACAACTTAGCTTCATATTCATTCTGTAGCTCCTTTATTGCGATTTGTTGTTCTTGTTCTTTGGCAGCAGATTCTTGCGCTTGTTTTTCACCTGCAATAGCGACTTCTGCTCGATATTCAGAGAAGCGCAGATGCTCAATATAAAAGCCACCGCCAAAGCTACCCAAAACCAAAGCCAAATATATGTAGATTTGTCCACTTGTGCCACCAAATAGGTTCATTAAAAAGTTCATTTTGGTTCTGCATCCTTTTTAAGCATCACCGCAGCGCCATGAGCGCCAGCAATAATTCCTACGGCTTCTGCAAAGTCTTTAAGGTTTGGCATATCGCCACGCACAATTTCATAACCAGCCCCTATGATAACGGCAAATAGGGAAATCATCCAAGACCAACGGCCAATGTCATGGGTTTTATTGTCCTCTCCAGTTAAGAGGTCATTTAAAACCTTAGAAATCATTTTTTAAGGCTGTCTAGCTTATCTTCTAAACGGTGAAGGGCGGTTAAAACTTCATCCCAACGGTCAGAGAAATCATCCTTGTGCATATAGTTTTCAGCAAGGTGAGTTCTAAGGTCACGCAAGTCAATTTTTAACGCTTGAACGGCAGTCCAGAGTTCTTTCATGAACCAGCCGATTGCCACAAAAATCAATGGCAAAACCATGTTAAAAAATGCTTGCAGTTCCATATTAACCAATTAATGCTGTTACTTCAGCTTGTGTTAGTCCTAATGCTGTTAGTTTAGCTAGTGCAGAAGCCTTTGCGTCTTTAGCGTCTTGCTCGGCTTTGGCTTCGGCAGCTTGTAGTTCTACCAGTTTAGCTTCTGCGGCAGCTTTATCGTAAGCTACTTCTTGTTCATTAGCGTCGTAAGCTACATCGCCACGAATGGTTACGATTGCTGAATTAAGTGCAAAAATTGCATTATGTAAAGTAATCATTGTGCTATTTCCATTAATGTAATTGCATTTGGACTGCTTGCGCCATTTTGACAAACGGTGGATGTTCCACCAGCGCCATCAGTATTTTTAAATTGCACTTTATATGTTGTGGAAGATGTGCTTGCTGGACTATCTAAATAAATATAAGACGCAGAAAAAATGTTTCCTAATGCCGTTCCTGTATAACCAAGTTCAGAGTTAAATTGAACAATTTGAGTTCCATTTCTGCAAATATTAAAACCAAGGTCATTGTTTGCACTATTATTTGTTTTAAAATTTTCTGGCAAATTTACAAAAATTAATATTTTGCTTGTTGTAAATAATGGGGTAATAGAAGCTGTTAATCCAGTATCAATAAAAGTTCCTGATGTTGAAGAAACTCCTGTTGAATAAGTTGCATATACCACTTGCAACACTTTTGATTGTGCAGCTTGTGTTCCACTACCGCTAGGAAAGGTAATACCAGCAGTAGAATCTACTGTAAGTGAACCGCTATTACCACTAAGAATTAAACTCATGCTTTCACCTCATCGGCTGGTAATGGTGTATTTCCCTCGCTAACCCATTTTAGGTAGGCTTGGTAGTCTGTGTTGGCTGGGTCGAATGGGATATAAGTATTGTCTAAAATACGCAAAACATAATTTTTAACAACGCTTCCATCTGTATATAAATATTGTTTGTACATTTTATAGTTCCGCAGAATAAGTTACTGTTACATTGCAATTGGCTGGAACAGTCCAATTATTTGCACTATTGTAAATTTGAATTCCTCTTGGCGTTCCGTTTGCTTCTGCATAAGTGCCAGCATTACCGCCTGACATAGAAAAAGAACCGCTACTTCCTGCTGGAGTTGCCCTCATTGTTACTGGAAAATAAAAAGCACCACCTAATCCTGATGTTGTTACTGTAATTCCAACAAAATCAGAAGTAAGTTTGTAAGCATAACGCTGACACAAAGCTAACTCTTGCTGATACATACGATACTCATATCCAGTAGCACTACTTCCTACTTCTAGTTGCACGCCTGTGATATAGAAGGTTGCTCCGTTTGTTCCTACTACGGATGTTGCTCCTGTGGGCGATGCAATAAATCCGCTTGTTGCCCATGCACCAGCAGTTCCACTATATGTAGAACCAGCACCCAATGCAAAAGTAACTGTGATACCAATTCCATTGTTTGTTAACCAAGTGCCTGTAGTATCACCAGCAATAGTTATTGAAATTGAAGTCCAAGTATTTGCTACAGGAATTGAGTAACTAAATGGATAAGACCTATTTGATGCGCTATTTAATAACGCACCGCCAAAAGTTCCAGTCAACGATGAAT
>Ga0208738_1000052_pt1 | contig 35698 bp, 53 predicted proteins | sample CryBogCBE21Jul09_FD_184561 | JGI IMG/M metagenome (GOLD analysis project Ga0208738, IMG submission 184561) | Freshwater microbial communities from Crystal Bog, Wisconsin, USA - CBE21Jul09 (SPAdes) | ecosystem: Environmental > Aquatic > Freshwater > Lake | place: Crystal Bog, Wisconsin, USA... | reverse complement strand
CCAAGGCAATATTGGCAATACTTTGATGAATTCGACAGTTTCTGGACTGAACGAAGCTTCTTCTTTGGGTGCTCAAAATCAAGCTCAACAACAAGCCATCATCAATGCTCCATTAAACAATGCTACAAATGTATCCGCATTGCTCAGAGGATACACAATACCAACAGCAACAAATCAAACTCAAACTGGACCTGCAAACAGCTATGGAGCCTCTCCATTGGCTCAAATTGCTGGGTTGGGTTCATTGTTTGCTGGTGGCAACAACAGCGCTGTATCAGGCATTAAGAGCTTACTCAGTGGAGTTGGTGGTAACGGTATATTTAACTCTGACGGTTCTATTAACTTAGGTGGTGGAGTTGGATATGACTCAAGCGGTAATCTGATTGGTGGTTCTGGACCTAGTGCGAATCAACCATCAAACGCTGAATTAGAGGCTCAATGGGGATTATTGGGTAATAACAGTAGTTCTGGTGATCAAAGTAGTTCTGGTGATCAAGTCACTATGTCTAACGGAGATGGAAGTACATAATCATGCCATTAAATCTACAACCTAATTTGATTGGTGGTGGAGACCCAAACCAAGCATTATTGTCAAACAATGTGACTTTGCCTAATGCGGCACCTCCTTTGTCTGCTCCTGCGGCGGCTCCTACACCTGCTCCTGCACCTGTTACCCCAGCACCAACTCCTGTTGCTCCAGCAAATCCTTTGGCAAATGTCGGCGGATATACCAACAAATATGACCAAATATTTGATGAAGCACAAGGTAAGTTGGAAGATTTGTTGAGCCAAAAGCAGTCAATTAGCCCTATGGGATTGGCTTTGTCTCGCGGATTCTTTAAGCCTACAAAAACAGGAAGCTTCTCTGAAACGCTTGGTAATGTGGCAGAAGAAGTGGGCAATGCTCAAGGAGAAATGCAAAAAAACGAAATTAGCAATGTCCAAGCAAGAATGGCATTGGCTAAGGCCGCATCAGATCGCCAAAGAGAAAGAGATTCAGAACAGTTGATGAGCCAACTGTACAAACAGTCTCCAACTGGCATGAAAATGGACCCATTGGTTGCCGCAAGATTGGCCGCAGTCATGAAAGATCCAAGGTTCCTACAACAAGCCGCCACCGAAGAAAAATCAAATGCTTTGGCTGATGCAGGAAAAAATGTATTAAAAACAACAACTTACACAGATTCAAATGGTAAACCCCAGATTACTATGGAGCTTGATCCTTTGGCATTCCAGAAGTATGCTCAATTGACAGGTGACCCATTGGGTTCCGCTAGTAAATACGCTTCTACGCTTGGTGAGATGCGTAAGAATGGTATGTTGCCACAGTCACCAACTGCTGGAACTGTATTTGACCCAATCATGCTCATGGCTGATTCTTTGGGTGCTGTTGGACCCGCATTGAAGCTTCAAGCCAAGCGTTATGCTGAAGAGGTAAAGTCTGGTCTGATGACCCAAGAGGCGGCCGACAAGATGGCTGATCACTTGTTGACCATGGCCACCCATAGTATGACTGCTCAAGAGGCAAGAGCGGCTCAAGAGACGTTCAAAACGATGAGTTTAGCCATGACTGCACAAAATCAAGCATTCATGCGTCAAAACCAACAAGAAAGAACCGACTTAATTAGACAAGCCGCAGAAGATAAAAAGAACGAAAAACAAGAAAAACGTGATGCCGCCTTAGATCAACAGTATGAAACCATGAGGGCGATGAAGGATAAGGTTGATGAGGTGAGGAGTCACCCTGGGCGATATAGTGGGTTGTCTGGCGCTGTGAATCCGATGAAGGTGGTGCCTGGGACGGACGCTTACGGGTTCACCGCAAATCTTGGCGTTTTGAAAGATAAAGCCTTCTTGACTCAAGTTCAACAAATGCGTGGGCTTGGCGCCTTGTCAAATACTGAGGGTGCTAAAGTTACCAATGCTTTGGCTTCTTTTGATCCAAACTTGTCTTATGCTGAACAAGAAAGACAATTTGATTATGTGACCAAGAAAATGCAACAAGGCATGGAAAACATACAAAGAATCAAAAGAGGCGAAAAGCCTATTTATGGCGAGCCTGATACGCCTGTTAAAGGTGGGACAGCGCAACCTGCTAGTACATCGAAGGTTCGGACGTACAGCCCTGAAAAAGGGTTATCGGAGTAATCATGGCACAAACCGTAAATGTTCAAGGTGTAGGACCAGTTCAGTTCCCTGATGACTTCACGGACGCTCAGATCACTCATGCCATCGAGACCGATATTCTGCCGAACTTGAGCAAGTCGCAAACCACAGAGGGTGGTGCGGCCACAGGTGTGTTCCCCCAAATGACGGGAAAAAGAACTTTGCAAGACAAAGAAAGATCTGCCAATATGCCTGCGGCTATCGGTGAGTCTGCCTTAGCTGGAGCGATGTCAATCCCTGCGGCATTGGCTGAATATGCTGGTTATAGGAAGCCTGCACAGATGGTACAAGCGGCCAAACAACACGCCGCAGATATCTCTTATCCTGCCGTATCTTCCTTGGGTTCTACCCTTGGGGAAGGATTGACGGTTGGTCCAGTGGCTGGGAAGGCATTCCAATTGGCCGGTAAGGTTCCAGCCGTAGGCGCTTCCACGCTGTTTAGATCAGGTGCAAGTGGCTTAACTGCTGGTGCTCTGACTCCTACATCAGGTAAAGATGACTTCTCATCTGAAAAACCAATGCAACTTGCTGAATCTACCGCTACGGGTGGATTATTGGGTAAAGCTGGTCAAATGTTGACAAAACCTATTGTGTCTTCAGATATTAAAAAACTGATGGACATGGGTATGGATAGGTTCACAATTGGACAATTGATGAGCGATATACCAGTTGTTGGTGGTGCCTTGCGTGAAGGCGAGAAGAAAATGTCTAGTGTGCCCATTTTGGGTGACATCATGGCAAGTGGCGTCAGAAACACTTTTTCTGGCTTTAACAAAGCCATGGCCAATAAAGCTTTGGCACCCTTGGGAGTCACTGTTCCTGACAATGTAAAAGCTGGCCACGAAACCAACCAGTTTATTAAGCAAGCCATTGAAAATTCTTATGACGACATTGCCAACAACAATGTATTTCATACCAATCGTATTGATGTGAATGGCAACAATACGGCTGGAAGACTTCAAAATGCTCTTGATCAAGTTGTTCCATTTATTCCAGCATATGCTGATGAGTTGAAAAAAGATGTCATTAAAAACATCATCAACCCTATTAGAAAAGGTAATTTGATTGGTGGTGGTGACTATCGGTCAATGGAAAAGTACTTGGGCAACAATGCCAACAAAGCATTTGAAAAAGGTGAAGAAGACCTTGGCTTTGCATATGAGAATGTTTTAAAACATTTACGCGCTGAGATGGCGGCACAAAACCCTGCTGTTGCACAACAAATCAAGAATACGCACGAAGCGTTTAAAAACCACAGAGTTCTTGAAACAGCCGCTTCCAGAAGGGGTGCTGATGAAGGTGTCTATACGCCTGATCAATTCAAAAGTGCTGTTCAACAGGCCGCTGGTAAAGCTCAAACAGCTTCAGGACTTGGTAGATTTACTGGTGAAGCAACCACTGCTCAAAACGTCATGGGTGGTACGGTCCCCAATAGTGGTACGGCAGATCGAGCCATGTGGCAAAAAATTGCTATGGGTATTGGAGCGCCTGCGGCGACTGGTGTTGGACTGCCTGCGGCTGGAGCTTTGGCTGTTAAAGGTTTAGTTGGCTCTGCCGCCTATTCACCATTGGGCATGAAGGTGCTCACCAATATTGCTACAAAACGGCCACAAATGGTTCAAAATATGTCGCCATATGTTTCTGGTGGTTTATCAACTTTGGGTGGTATCAATGCCGCCAATCCTGATGTACAGCCAGATCAACCTTAATCTTCAGCAGTTGCCATTGCGAAGAAGCGTTTGGGGGAGGCTTGTAGCTTCCCCCTTTTTTTACGCATTCCCCATGGTATGAGTCAGTAGATAAGATGATTGAAGTTGTGCTTGCTCAAGATCATCTAAAGCTTGTGTATATCCCAATTCCCAGATAAGACCCATGATTTTGGCTTTATAAGCTTCTTCAGACTTACAGCCACGGTCGTAGGCATCCGCTAGGGATTTAATTTCATCCCAGTTTGCTTCTAGCCCTTCAGGTGTAATCTTCATGAGAATCATATAGTTTAGCGTCCACAATATCGTCAAATTGACTTAACTCTGAGCGTTCTCTTGGATTATCCATGAATGTTAACTTTTTAGCAAAGTCTCTAATGACATAATAGCGTCTAGCATCATCATGCCACTGGATAATGAAGTCATACAAAGAGGGGAGCATGGATTCATCCCACTCCCCCATGATCTTTGTGACTAACTCTTCGGGAGTCAAAGATTGCCTCTTTTGTCTCTGAGAGCCTTAGCTACCTCTGAGTTTAAAGATTCAACAAACTCGATACAAAGCTCTCTCTCAGTACGGGCAACGTGGAAAGAAGCGTACAAAACGATTTTGTCGGCAAAATCCAACAACTCATCAAAATCATAGCCTTCTACATTTTCCATTTTTGAGTGAAAGAAGATCTGTTTTACGTCATCTTCTGTGATGTATTTGTTTTGCATTTTTGTTCCTTAATTAAACCAAAGATAAAACCCATGGAGGATTCCAATGGGAAAGAAGATAGCTCCTGCTAGAAGGAAGCCCCATGCGGCGTGACCAAAGCAAAAGAAGATATGCGTTAGCCAAGCCCAGAAGCATAGAAAAGCGGCGATGTATCCCATGTGTCACCTGTGTTTGTTTTTGGCTTGCCAGTAATTTAAAAGTGACTGGAACATGTCCCAGCCACGCTGTAAGTCTTCTTCAGACCATTCGATGACCTTCACTAGACCAACATCCGTGACGGATACAAACACGTTGGCACACCTAGCATTGGGAATACCCAGCCCTACTCTGTATGCTGACAGTTGCATGAGATGTTCATCATAGGCTTCTACTTTGTTGGGATCTTTGAACTCCTTCGTTTTGAAGTCGATCACCACCCCTTGACCGCTGGCAGAATGAAGGTCAACCTTCCCTCCAAAGCCAAGCTCATGGCAGAAAGACTTCTCTGTAGACCATTCTGGTGTGCCAAAAGACTCTTGTACGGCCTTGTCTACGCCAGTCTGATACTCCATGAAGTCTGCAAGATATATGCCCTCGTAAAAGGATTCAATGACTCCATGGAGGTTTGTACCTCGCTCTGCGGCTTGCTTGGCCTGTTCTTTAGAGTCTCTGATGATCCTATCTATGAAAGATGTATCTGTCTCATCTGGTAGCCTTGTAAGGGTCATACAGGCATACATCATCTGATTGAGCTTCCAAGCTTCGAGGGCAGGCTTAGAAGCGCAATTTAAGATGGTGGTAACCGATGGTACTAAGTTCAGCTTTCTAGCGTCCCTGAGCGTCGTGGCTCGTGGGGAACCGTCCTTTGCTATCACCGTATAGGCAGGATTACCCTCCCTATCGTACCAATGTTGTGATTCAGATGCTCTGACTATCATTTCTTTCCTTTGGGTAAAAAGCTATTCATTACTTCTCTGTAATCAAAGTCATCTTTGAAACATTCGTGGAAATACACTTCATTAGGGCTAATCATCTCAACTTGTGTGTTGTAGACGTATACCTTTTTTGGAACTTTGACATCTCCTTTGATGAATTTATAAGCTAGTTCTGTGGGTCTCCAATAGCCTGAATGCTTTTTAGATGGATCATCACTGGGCTTGCGTTCAATCAGATTCCACCAACGAAGGCTGGGTAGTTGATTGGTTGTTGTGACATAAGATGGTCCTTTTTTAGGCACATGTACCCAACCATCTTCATCTTTTTTGGCATGACACAACCAAAGTAAAGACCGAGCCATTGTCCTATTAATGGATCTGGCGTTGATCTTTCCCCATCTTTCACAGATTGGGCAGTATCCACCATCGTTTTCTATGGTGTGTCTCCAGTGTTTACGTAGTTCTTGCTTATCCATGATTGAATGCCTCCTTTAAAATGGAATAGAGTCGTCCATGTCGTCGAATGGACTAGATTGGCTATTTACATTCCCCCTTCTTTGCCATTCGGGTGAATTCATGATCTTTTCTTTGATGCCTTTACCTAGACTCTCAAAGATCTCCATGTCTGGGTCGGAAATCATGAAAAGCTGAGCTTTGTTGACTGCGGCAGGCAAACCAGCAGACTTGATGATTGAAGGTACAGAAGAGATACTTGCTACGTTGGCGTACACCTTACCGTTAGATCCTCTGTGAATGACATTGACCATGCAGTAGGCATTCAGGATTGTCTTTAAATCGAATTTGAGTGCTTCGGCTTCTGTCCAAGGCTTACCCCTCCAAGCTTGAAGATCTTTTCTCAGAGTTGAGGCATCTGCCCATGAGAGGGTGTAGTTTTTGAAGATAGACATTGGACGACCATCTTCCATCTGAAGTGGAGTACCGTCTGGACCTTCGCCAAACAACTCCCATCCAATCATAATTTTGCGCTGTACTTTGATCTCCCCATCGTAATCAGACTTTTGTGATCCCAAGTCAATGATCCTGTATAGACGGGCTAAATGTGAACCCATGGGTACAATTTTGAATTCTCTTTGTGGTTTGTTTTCTACGTAAAAGCTCATTTTGTTTCTTTCTGAAGATTTGTTAAAAATTGGATTACTAGTTCAAGTTCTTTCGGTGGTAAGTTTTTTGCTCTTTCTTCAATCTCCCATAGGTCTGCTTCGATTTCGTCTTGCTCGTTAAAAATGTCTTCAAATGCTTCGTAAAAGGTTCTGTTACTCATATTTGTCCTCTCAGTTTGTATCCATGTTCATTTAATTCTGTCTTGATTCGATTTACATATACTTTACCTAAGTTTTCTATGTGTAGTAAATCGCCTTCTGATTTGTTAACCAATTGACTTATTTTTGTTATGCGTGATAACCGTAAAAATCTGTCTATTCTGGTACCTAGTTGTAGGTTTTCAATATCATCTGGTTGTAATTCTTTTTTCATTACGGCCTCCAAAAGGTAAGATCAAAAAACACAACAATCATTGCTAACAAGAAGATAACTCTTGAGAATAGTTCAAAAAATTTGTGTTCGTTCATGTTCGCACCCATGCCATCAAGATGGAAACAAAAGTTATGACTGAAGTGCAATACAAACAAAACCATGAGGTTCTGCGTAAAGACCAATCATGTTCGATGCCGAGGATTGCGGATTGGACACGCTCTTCATCAGTGTTTAACCTGCGAAGAGGTGCGGTGTAGCAAGAACCAATCTTGATTCCTGTTTTGGTGGTGTAATAAACTTTTTCCATTTCTTTTCCTAGTAAACGTCTTATGACGCAAACGAATAGTATCATAGTTTTTAATAAAAAGTTAATTATTTTTAAAGTGTTGTAATTAACTATAAATTAAAGTAGAATTGTGATGTTGGCGAAACGGTTTAGCTCCGTGAGGGCAATTCTTAGAAGTGTTGTGCAACCTCTACACTGCTTTATGTGAACGCCAACAAAAAGGATAAAAAGAATGACATTAAAAGAGTATTTTGAAGAAGAGCCAATTGGCGCAGTTACTGAGATGGCTGAGTATTTGGGTATATCTTCAACGTGGTTATCATTGATCATTCATGGACATAAGAAACCATCGAGGAAGCTTGCCATGAAAATTATTGATGCCACCCAAGGGTTAGTCACTATAAAAGAGCTTTTCCCAGAGTTTTTTTAATAGTAGAATATTTTGGACAAGGCTAGGGTAGCTCCCGAAAAGACGATTCTTTCACCGTCCTGCCTATTGTTCCTTCAGTGAAAGCGACCAATGAAAGTAGGTATATGGCAACTCTAACGCTCAAAAAGTCTAAGGCATCCAAGCCTATTCTAGACAAACCATCCAATGATTTAATTCTAAAATTTGTTGTCATGCGTCAAGCTCGTGGCACTAAAAGCTTTAGATTTACTTCTTATCACGACTTCAAAGATACTGCTGTTGATGAGGCTAGACGCCTAGTAAAAATGCATTCAACAGAAAGGTTTCTGGTTCTTCAAGTTGTTGAAGGAGTAGAAGCATGAAGATCAAAAATTGGAATAAATTCCAACATTTTAAAGATCGTAAACCACCATGGGTCAAACTTTATCGTGATCTTTTAGACGATATTGATTGGCATGAACTCGATCCCAAAGCGGCAAAAGTGCTTGTGATGCTATGGCTTATAGCTAGCGAAGAGGATGGAAACATACCTGAAGTAAAAAGACTTGCTTTTCGTTTAAGAATGTCAGAAAAGGATACTGAAGTATGCTTATCCAAGTTGTCTCATTGGTTGGATCATGATGATATCAACGTGATATCAGAAGGATATCAAGATGATGCACCAGAGACAGAGACAGAGACAGAGACAGAGACAGAGACAAAGAAAGAGAAAGAGAAGAAGGCAACTAGCGTTGCCTCCCCACTCACTGTCGATGAACAAGTTTGGAATGATTGGATGACGATCCGAAAATCCAAAAAGCTTCCGATGACAGAGACTGCTTGGGGACAAATCCAGAACGAGTTCCGAAAAGCCAACCTGAGTGACCAAGAAGGGGTGAAGTACTGTTGCTTGAGCAACTGGGCCTCCTTCAAATTTTCTTGGTATGAAAAGCAAATGCAGGAGCAAAACTCTGGTTTGACAAAAAGTGCTCAAGCCAAGCAAAAGGTTCTGTCTGGTTTAACCCGTGGATTGATTGGAGGCTCAAATGTCAAACTACTCGGATGAGAATTTCTGTTCAAAAGAGGAAGGCTTGGACTACATTTTTGCCTACATGAGTGCAGTTTATGGTTCAGCCTTTGACAGACACTTTGAGGCATCAGAGCCAGCTATGGTGAGAAAAGTATGGATGGACATCATTGGTGGATTTTTGACTTACAAGCCATCTATGGATTTCGCTTTTGAGCATTTAAACCCTGACTTCCCACCTTCTGCGATAAAGTTCCGCGATCTATGCAATTCTGGGCCATCAATTCCCATGAGAGGAGTTATTCAGATTGAACACAATCCAACACCTGTTGACCCTGAAGAACTAAAACGGGTCCGCGAAGAGGGTTTGAAAAAACTCAAAGAGTTGAGAAGTACTTTTAAAGGAAATTTTTAATGTCATTCGATGATAAATCTACAGAAGAGTCCCGCCTCATGTGTACTGCATACGGCTGTCCAAACAGATGGAGCGTGAACATGGGTAAACCTTTGTGCTCTGCCCATGCTTGGGCTGATCCTGAACATTGGGGTCAAATCACTTCTCGAATCCTTGCCAGAAACATAGGCAAAAGTGAGCATGGTATTGCCAACTACTATGAGCCAAAGGACGAATTTTGAACTACTACCAAGCACAAGAACTATTGACGGCGGTAAAACATGGACGACCAACCTCAATCCGAGACATCAACATGGCGCTATATCTCACTGGAGACTATTGCGGACCACTATGCGAAGATGGCTTTGAACCCTGCGACTATAGATCATGCGAGGTTTCGAGTGAGGGAGTTGGAGAGCCACGAACTTGGATGCTGGGTGGGTTTGGGGAAGATGGTGGCCTCAAGGCTCAAGGAGTTGAGAGATGAAGGTGTATTGCGGAATTGACCCCGGTCTCTCTGGCGCTTGGGCCATGATCACCTTCAACGGCAGGTACTGGTCTTGTGGCGACATGCACCACGATGACCAAGGCTTTCTCCATTCCGAGCGTATTTGGGACGAGATGCGTCAAGCCCGTGACTCACTCGACATTGAAGTCGTCATCGAAAAAGTCCACTCCATGCCAAAACAAGGTGTTGCCAGCACATTCAAGTTTGGAATGGCCTTTGGAAGTGCCGTAACCATCTCTAAGCGATTTAAAAGAGAGGTGACTATGGTTACCCCTCAAGTTTGGAAAAAATCGTTTAAATTGTCGTCGGCTAAGCAGGAAAGCCTAGATTTAGCAAGACAGATGTTCCCTGAAGCGCCATTGAACTTAAAAAAGCACAATGGAAGGGCTGAAGCTTTATTGATAGCTGAATGGCTAAGGAGGTCAAATGAAACTTAATGGTGGTAAGAATCAATGTCCAACTTGCGACAAGTATTTTTATTCTAACTTTGCTTTTGAAAGGCATAGGACTGGTAAATACGGTGTAGACAGAAGGTGCAGGACAGAAGAGGAAATGAAAGAAAAAGGAATGTTTGCTGACAGCAATGGTTATTGGAAGTCTTATGTTTCAAAAAGGGTGTTCAAACTATGATTAAGAGTAAATACACAATTGGGTCAAAAATCCACCAAGCTTTATCCAAACTAGAGATGGGTGGTTTAGACATGGCTACCTTGAGAAAGGCAATCAACTACAAGGATTCGACCAAGATATTTGATGAATGCATCATCCAGCCATTGGTAGCCGACAAGATGATCCACCGCATGGACATCAACTACTACATCACGCCTATAGGCCAATCTAGATTGGAGTCGATGGGTAGGTACATCATCCATGTGCCCAAGCCACGGTATCAGAAATTAGAGTGGGTTGTTTATAAGCCCACCTTGAACAACACAGTTCGTATCCATGCTGATGACAACTTTAAGTTCCCCAGTCGAAGGGGGGACAAGCTTTACTACCGTGACGGAAGGGTGGAATCAGTATGAACGAAAAGATTGATCCAAATGCGGCGATTGACTTTATGTACGAGAATGCGGTCAAGTTCAGCCAAGCAAAGGCTAACCGCTACTACCTTGAAGAGTACAGGAAAACCCTAAAAGCAGAACTCTGCAAGGAAGCCCTTAATCAAGGCTTTGAGGCTGTTAATGCGCAAGAGAGGGAGGCATATAGCCATCCCACTTACAAAACGCACCTGAAGGCCATTAAAGAGGCTATGCAACTTGAAGAGCAACTTAGGTGGCAACTGGTTGCCGCACAAGCTAGAGTGGACGTATGGCGATCACAGGAAGCTTCTAACAGGGCTATGGACAGGGTGACCATGTGAACAACTCCCTAACAGAGAAAGAACGGGCATACGTAGGACTGGTCAAGCTCCTACCTTGCTCAGTCTGTGATGCAGAAGGGCCAAGCTCAGCCCACCATGTCAAGCAAGGAAATCAATACACGGTTGTCGCTCTTTGTTGGGACTGCCATCAAGGACCTATGCTTGGCTGGCATGGGGAAAAGAGGATGTGGAACATCAAGAAGATGGACATGAACGATGCCTTGAACATCACCATCAAAAGGGTAATAACCCTACTTCAAGGTGGGGAATTAAAATAACAGTTGCATGGTCATTAACTTTTAGTTAATAATACGTTTACTGGATGTCCAGTGTTATTTGAAAAGGAAATTAAATCATGACTACAGCAACAGCACTCAAAATCGTAGACGAACTCGGTTTGATCCAAGACCAGATCGAGCAACTCATGGAGCAAGCAGAGTCTCTTAAAGACCAACTCAAATTGCTTGGAGCAGGAACATACAGTGGCACTATGTACGTTACACAGATTAAGCACACAGCAGAGAAGAAAAGCACTTCATGGGCATCAGTTGCTAAAGAGTTGAATGCTCCCAAAGAGTTGATTGCAAAATACACAACAGTGTCTTACAACCACCTCAGCGCCACCACAACAGCATTGTCTAACTAAGGAGTCGACATGAAAACTTCAGTTCCAATCAAAGACGGCTCGCAAGGCAAAGATAACGCAAAATGCGTAGAGCGTTTGACTCGCGCAAAACAGAAATCCACTCCATGGAAATACAACGCTCCAGTGAATCCAATGTTCCTTGGTGCACAAAAAGCCCGTAACGGACAAGATTATTAACATCAAATGCCCCTTCGGGGGCTAAAGGAACCATCATGGAAAAAGAAGAAGTTGTAATCAAAGGTTTAGAGGACAGCAGAGTATTTGTAGATGAGTTTGATGATGACATCTGGCTATCTATTCAAGTGAAAATGGGTGGTGCTCGTTGCATCTTAAAAAGAGACCAAGCTCAGTTGTTGGTTGAAGAGTTGCAAAAATTACTTGGTGGGCAAAGTGAATGAGTTGGCTCTTTTCGCAGGTGCTGGTGGAGGAATACTTGGGGGACATTTGCTCGGATGGAGAACAGTCTGTGCAGTCGAATGGGAACCTTACCCAGCAAGCGTACTGTGCGCCCGACAAAATGACGGCCTTCTCCCGCCTTTCCCGATTTGGGATGACGTTCAAACCTTTGATGGAAAGCCGTGGGAAGGAATTGTTGATGTCATATCTGGAGGCTTTCCATGTCAAGACATTAGTGCAGCAGGAAAAGGCGCAGGAATTGACGGAGAACGATCAGGCATGTGGGGAGAAATGGCAAGGATCATTCGTGAAGTACGACCCAAATACGTCTTTGTGGAGAACTCACCAATGCTCACTTCTAGGGGGCTTGGACGAGTTCTCGGAGACTTGGCCTCAATGGGGTTTGATGCGAGATGGGGAGTGTTGGGAGCAGCAAACATTGGAGCAAACCATCAGAGGGATAGGATTTGGATTGTCGCCCAACGGTATGGACAGTTTCCACACACCCAACACAACAGGATTGGACGGTGGGAGCAACAGCAGAAAAGCATTAAAGAAACGTATGGAAAGTTGGCCAACGCCAGATGCGAATTGCGGTATGAGGGGAACTCAAGAATTATGGACGCCCAAGAGGAAATCGGGGCAACCAGCGCAATACACAATCAATCAAGCGGTCAGGGATTCATTGAGCAAGCCGAAAGCAATGGAAAAATGGGGAACACCCAAAGTACAGGACTCACGTCATGCTTTGAGGGACAGGGGGAAAGGGAACCTTGGAGAGCAAGTATCAGGTCTTCACAATGGTGGGAAACTGAGCCCCCTTTGGACAGAGTGGTTGATGGGATGGCCGATAGGGTGGACAGACTTAAAGCCATTGGAAACGGACAAGTCCCGCTTTGTGCAGCAACCGCATGGGAAATTTTAAGTAAATGAGTATCCTAATTTTCATAGCATTGTTATGTGCCATATGTTCAGCAGTATTAATGCTGTTGATCATATGGCTTATTTACTCGGTACTAAATCATGACTAAAGAAGAACTATTTAATGTTGCAGATCAAATATTCACTACACCATACATAAAAGAAGATGTATTGTATTTGGCTAATTATTTGATGGAAAACGGCAGGCAAATGATGTTGAAAAACGCAGAGTTACAAATCGAAGTGGCAATACTAAAAGAACGTGAAGAGTGTGCAAAGATTGCAGACGAATGGTCGGTTGCTTATCCTCACCCATCAAAAGTTATTGCTGAACAAATACGAAAAAGGGGAGAAGAATGACTAAAGAAATAGTTTTAATAAATGGATTCAACATATCATCGTCTGATGTTGTCATTAAAACATCAGATGATCGAATTGAGTTTTCAACTACCACGGGGTTTGGAACATTGTTCACAGATAAATTGAAAACAGACAATGGTCAAACAGTTGGAGAGCGAAACAGAGCTAATCTCCATGCCATGTTAGACGCATGGATTGACAAAAAAGAATGGGTGCAACTATGACTAAAGAAGAAATCACAGAAATGGCTAATCAAGCAAAGTTACCTCACGACTATGTTGGAGGTGAGTTAATGTGGCTAGATAAACTAGAACGCTTTGCCAAACTGGTAGCAGAAAAAGAACGTGAAGAATGTGCAAAGATTGCTGACTCATACGCAGATGGGTTAGAGCGTAATTACTCTGAAATCATTGCGGACAAAATCAGAGCAAGGGGACAAGAATGATTAATGAACTACCAACTGCATTTCCTTGGATGCATAAAGATATTACTTGTACAGGTATGACATTGCGTGACTACTTTGCGGCAAAGGCTATGCACGCATATATTACAGCAAACTACAACAGACTTATTTTTGAAGAAGGTAAGTATGACGAGCCAACACATTATTGGACAGATGAAGGATTATCCGAACTAGCGTATCAAACAGCAGACGCAATGATAAAAGAAAGGGGACAAGAATGACTGACGAAGAAATACACAACATTTATTTGCACATGAGTGGCAAAGCAGAGGGGTTGGTTGAAGCGACTGGCAACGCTGACTTTCCTGTATTGTTTGCTAGAGCAATCCTTGAGTATGGAGGACTAACAAAAGATATGCAAAACATGGCATCTAAATCTACTTATAAAGAACAACTAGAAACAAAAGATGCGCCTGTGGCATGGATGAGTGAAGATGAACATACTGTTTACACAAGCAAACAAGTTGATGGTTGTTTTCAACATGACCACATTCCTCTCTACACCACACCACAACGCACATGGGTGGGACTGAAAGATGACGATGAAATTCCTTGGGATGGGGTCGATGCCAAGTCTTTTGCCAAAGCCATTGAAGCCAAGCTGAAGGAGCGCAACACATGAACTCATATTGGTTTCAAACCATTACCAATTTAGTCTTGATTGCCGTCATCATTTATTTTGTAATGAATGACCATCCGTGGTTTGCATTCTTTTTATTGTTTGGAATTAGAGTTATAGGAGACAAAGATGAAGACACCTGAAGACGAAGAGTTCGAGCGTATTGAACGCGAGAAGAGAATCAACAAAATAATTGCAGATCAAAGACTTTACATCCATCGCAATCAGGTAATTGAAGAAGTAGCGCAAGAGATCGAGAAGTTCAAAGGCTTTGGGGAGGACACCATTGCATCATTTACTGTTTACATTCGGAGCATGAAGAGATGACCAGAGAGCCACCATCAAAAGAGTTTTGTTTAAAGATAGCAGAAGCCATTTTCTACACTCAAGATACTTTTGGGAACAAATATTGGGATTGGCTATTCAAGTGGGGATGGCATGAACACTGGGTAGAAAACTATTGGTATAATGATTAACAAAAAATTAAATTAACAAAAAGTAAATGATTGAACAGATCAAGACGTACAACGCCAAAGTAAGGGGGGAAGTACGCAACAGAAAGCTTGAAGTTGTAGTTGATTTTATTTACAAATGTACCGAATGTGGTACAATATGGAGAACTAAAGATGACACAAAAGCGCACGACTGCCAAGGAAAAGACTCCTGTGATGGCAAAGAAGGTAATCGCAAAGAAGACTAGTGTTTTAAAGCCCACGCAAAAGATAATAGATGCTAAGGTAACAAAGGCCCCAACGCCTAAAACACCGACATCTGATCAAGTTCAGGACTTTTCATGGATGGAATGGGTTGAATACGCTCAAAGCCGAATGAGATACCTAGAAAACCAGTTGGAAGAGGCTAAGGCAAAGATAGAAGAGTTAAAGCTCAGCAACAAACGCCTAAACGACAGAATCATGGCAGGATAGCAAAAACCCAAACAATAAGTTAAACTTCCCCCAGTGCATAAGACTTTTAAGGATAAGGGAATGCCTGACACAACGCTTACTGTTAAATCGCCAAAACCAATAGGTAGGCCATCAGAATACTCTCAAGACATAGCTGACTACATCTGTGCTTGTATCAGTAATGGAATGAGCGTAAGACAAATCATTGACTACTCAAAGTCCGTAGAAGGACGTAAAGAACTCAAAGATTTAGGTATAAGTCACATTCCAGCACAGGGGACGATTTATGCTTGGTTGTTTAGATACCCTTCCTTCCAAGAGCAATACGCACGCGCACGTGAAGAACAGGCCGACACTTTGGCTGATGAGATCGTTGCCATTGCTGACGAAACGCCTGAAATGAACCCTATTATTGATAAACGGACGGGTGAATTGATTGAGATGCAGATGCACAGCGCCTACATTCAGTGGCAGAGAAACCGCATAGATGCCCGTAAATGGACAGCTATGAAGCTCAGGCCCAAGAAATATGGTGACTTTGCTCAGAAGCAGAATGAGAAGTCTGAAGCTGAGGTGGTAGATGTAATGGCTAAAGAAGTTGTTTCAAGCCTAATTAAAAATGTAGAAATGAAGCGTCAGTTGCAAAATGCAGGCTGACATCCTAAGCGAGATCCAAAAGAGTTTAGAAAATCCTGAGATTCAGGACCATCTGTCTAAACTGACTGCTGAAGATTTGTCGGCATTCAAATGGCGCATGAGTTGGTTGGCAACAGCCCATAACCATCAGATCGAGCCACACGGTGACTGGTGGAACATCTGGCTACTTCTGGCAGGTCGGGGCGCAGGAAAGACCAGAACAGCCGCAGAAACGATTGCTTGGTGGGCTTGGTCCCAACCTAAGTCTAGATGGCTCGTAGCCGCTCCTACTTCGGCTGACATTCGGGGAACTTGCTTTGAAGGCGAATCCGGGCTCATGAATGTCATCCCATCCATACTAATTGCTGACTACAACAAAAGTATTAGCCAGATCACATTGATCAATGGATCTATTATTGGTGGCATACCGGCATCAGAGCCTAGCCGATACAGGGGTCCTCAGTGGACGGGGGCTTGGTGCGACGAGTTGGCGGCTTGGGATTACATTCAGGACGCTTGGGACCAGATCATGTTTTCTGTGCGCTTGGGCCAAAGGACAAGGATCATTGCCACGACCACGCCAAGGCCAAAGGATCTGATCATCAACCTAGTGGGTAGGGATGGTGACGACGTAGCGGTTACAAAGGCGTCTACTTTTGACAACATAGCTAACTTGGCCCCCAGTTTCCAGAAGCAGTTGCTGAGCTACAAGGGAACCAGACTGTACGACCAAGAGGTGATGGGCGTGGTGCTCGACGCTGAGGACATCGGTATCATCAAACGGTCTATGTTCAGACTCTGGCCTGCTGGCAAAGCCTTTCCCAAGTTTGAGTACATTGTGCAAAGCTATGACTGCGCATACACGGATAAGACGGTCAACGACCCAACTGCCGCGATTACCTTTGGGGTGTTCAAGCCTTTGGATGGAGCCATGAGCGTGATGGTGATCGACTGCTGGCAAGACCGTCTACAGTACCCAGATTTGCGCCCAAAGGTCAAAGAAGAGTACGAGGTGGTGTTCGGTGAGGGCAAAGACAAGAAACGCGTAGACTTAATCCTGATCGAAGACAAGTCGGCTGGTATCAGTCTTATACAAGACTTACAGAGGGCGCACTTGCCTGTGAGGGCGTATAACCCCGGTCGCGCAGACAAGACCCAACGCCTAAACATTGTCTCCAACATCATTGCCATGGGGCGCGTCTGGATACCTGAAAGCTCAAACAACAAGGGGTACGTAAAGGACTGGGCTGAGGGCATGGTGAGCCAAGTGTGTTCCTTTCCTGAGTCAGCCCACGATGACTTTGTAGACGCCATGACACAAGCGCTGAGGTTCTTGAGGGATACGGGATGGTTAGACATTGATGGACCAAGACCAGACGCATGGGATGAAGACGACTATGTGGATTCAGGTAAGCCCAGAAGGGGGGAGAATCCGTATGCAATGTAAACTAGACCAAAGCTCAAAGCATAGTCATAATAGTGGGAAGTCCCCCCTACGAGGTCATAATGGCTGAACCATCCCCATTAGATTGGCTTAAACAGCAGGCTAATCAACCAACGCCTGAGTTTCACCCTATTGAAACATTGACTCAAAACCTTCAAGGTTTGGCTAATTTGCCGTCAAAAGTTTATGAAGGCGCTAAACAGTTAGTGACTGACCCACAGGCTTACTTCTCGAATATTAAATCTCCAACGCCTGAAGAGATGGCTATGGCATTTAATCCTGCTGGTCTTGAAGCTGGGTTAGGTGGAATTTTTGTTGGCCCCAAATCAGCTAATTGGAACAGTCAGATGGCATCCAAGGCTATGGAATTAGAAAGCCAAGGCGTTCATCCTAAAGAAATTTGGCAACAAACTGGCACTTTTAGAGGTCCAGATCAAAAGCTCAGGCAAGAAATAAATGACCAACCTAGTAGTTTGGACATGAGTAAAGTACCAACTCAGCCAAGCTTACTTCAACTTGCAACACAATATTTAAGAGATAAAGGCATTATTACTAGGCCAACTCAGGATATTGCAAGCGGTGGAATACCAGAAGAAGCCAGAAAAGAAGCTATTGATTTTGCACAAAAAAAATTGTTTACAGCTACTCCTCCAGCAGTAAAGTTGCAAAGTGCATTTGTGCATCCTGAGTTGTATGGCGCTTATCCTGAGTTTCCTCAATTGAATTTATCTAAAGAAACAAGGAATGACATACGAGGGCAGTTCAACCCAAATTTAGACTTGGTTACAACTGGTGGTTCAGAAACACTATTTACTAAGCCTGATGAAGCTAAGTCAACCTTATTACATGAGTTGCAACACGCCATTCAATCCAAAGAAGGATTTGGTAGAGGCGGGAATCCTGATATTGCTCAAGATTTGATTCAGAAAGAATGGTCTAAAGAATTAGAGCCTTATTATGAAGGCAACGCAAAATTCAATGGCGCAATAAGTCTGTTAAAACAAGCTGGTGGAGCACAATATATACACAAATTAGATCAGCTATCTGTTGCGGATAATATTAAGCCATCACAAATATTCAACTTTAGTGATTGGTATAAGTTTGGAAACGAAATCAGAAGTGAACTTGGCAAGATGCCAACTAGACCCGGATTCCAAAGGGATGAGTGGTTGCGTAGAGCCGCGCAAATGATGAAGAGCAATGTTGTCAAAGAGTCTCCTCATTTAGAAGAATATCCAAGTAGCATGAACCCAAATGAAGCCAAAAATGCTTATCAAAGGGCTTCAAGAGCACTTGACAAGGTTAGACCACAAGCTCAAAAGTTTAGTCAAATAAATGCAAAGTATAAAAATTTGAGTGGCATGGAGCCAACCGAACAATATAAAAGACTCTCTGGAGAAGCTGAAGCTAGGGCTACGCAAGCCAGAATGAACATGACGCCAGAGGAAAGGCAAGCCACTTTTCCGCTTGAATCATATGATGTTCCAGTTAATGAACTTATTATGAACAACCGTAAAAAGGGTGGCGCAATAAACAAAGACGCCATGTGGATGGAAGTCCAAGAGAAGAAACTTAAAAGGAAATAACTATGGCTACAGAAATGCCAATTGAGCAAGACTATAACCGATACATTCAGGGTATATCTGAGCCTGATGAGGACGGCGCTGTAACTGTTGACTTAGGCGATGAGGACTTATCTGTTGAAGAGCAGGCCGACGGTTCAGCTATTGTTAACCTTGACAACTTCTCAGCCCCCGACGAAGACGAAGACTTCTACCAAAACTTGGCAGAGGTCTTTGATCCTTATGACTTGAACAAGATTGCCATGCATTACATGGACTTGATTCAGAACGATAAGAAGAGCCGTGAGGAGCGCGATAAGCAGTATGAGGAGGGTTTAAGAAGGACTGGGCTGGGTAAGGACGCACCGGGTGGAGCAAACTTCCTAGGAGCCTCTAAAGTCGTTCACCCTGTCATGGCTGAGGCTTGCGTAGACTTTGCGTCTAGAGCCATTAAAGAGTTGTTCCCACCAGATGGCCCAACTCGCACAAAGATCATTGGTGAAGTTAACGACGACAAGGTCAGAGTGGCCGAGCGTAAGCGCGACTACATGAACTGGCAACTCACCGAGCAGATTGAGGAGTTCCGCGACGAACAAGAGCAGTTACTGACCCAACTTCCTCTTGGCGGCTCCCAATACCTCAAGATGTGGTACGACGAGGACAAGAAGCGTCCTTGTACAGAGTTTGTGCCCATTGATAACATTTACCTGCCTTACGCTTGCGCCAATTTCTATACCGCACAACGAGTGACAGAAGTTAATACGATCACATCATGGGAGTTTGAGCGTCGTGTTAGGGCAGGACTCTATCGTGACATCAACCTTATCCGTGCTTCTGATGAACCCAATCAAACTTTTGCTGAGAAGGCAAACGCCAAGATTGAGGGCAAGAAGTGGGAGAACAACGACGACGGCGTACGCAACGTCTATCACGTTTACACATGGTTAGATCTAGAAGAAGACAAGCGCAGTAAGGGCGAGAATGCGCCTTACATCTTGATGATTGACGAGCTAGATCAAAAGGTTGTTGGCCTGTACCGTAACTGGGAAGAGGGCGACGAGACCATGACCAAGCTTGATTACTTGATTGAATTTAAGTTTATCCCATGGAGGGGAGCTTATGCCATCGGAATGCCTCACCTCATTGGCGGTCTTAGTGCCGCTCTTACTGGTGCTCTTCGGGCCTTATTGGATTCTGCACATATTAACAACTCAGCGACCATGCTCAAGATCAAGGGCGCTAGGATGTCGGGACAGACACAGCAAGTAGAGGTAACGCAAGTTGCGGAGATTGAGGGCGCACCCGGCGTGGATGACGTACGCAAGATTGCCATGCCCATGCCTTTCAACCCCCCATCCGCTGTGCTCATGGAGTTGTTGGGTTGGTTGACTGACGCCGCTAAAGGTGTGGTTTCTACTTCTGAAGAGAAGATTGCAGACGCCACAAACAATATGCCAGTGGGTACGGCTCAAGCTTTGATCGAGCAAGGTGCCCACGTTTACTCTGCTATCCACGCTAGACTGCATGAAAGCCAAGGCCGAGTGCTCAAAGTATTGGCTAGATTGAACCGTTGGTACCTAGATGACCAGCGCAAAGGTGAAGTTGTTGCTGATTTGGACATCCACAGAGAGGATTTCAAGCGCAACACAGACGTTATCCCAGTTTCTGACCCACATATCTTTTCTGAAACACAGAGGATGGCTCAGACTCAAGCTGTAATGTCGCTGATGCAACAGTTTCCTGATCAATTCCAGCAGAAAAAGGTGCTTGAGCGGTTCTTGAAACAGATGAAAGTGCCCCAGATCAACGAATTGATGGTCATGGAGCCTGAAGACAAGATGATTGACTCTTCACAAGAGAACATCTTAATGATGAACGGCGAGCCATCTAAGGCGTATGACGAGCAAGATCACCTTGCCCACATCCAGTCTCACCTAGATTTCTACCAAGATCCCATCTTTGGTGGCGCTAATCCCTTGATCATGCCCCAATTGCTCCAGCCTATGGTCGAACATATCCAAGATCACTTGGGTAAATGGTACCAAGCACGTATGAATGAGTATGTAAACGGAGCATTGAAGCACAAACACTTGGATTATGACGACAAAAAGGTCACACAAGGCATGGATAAGCTCTATGCATTGGCCGCACAGCACGTTAAGAAGGATTCTGAACTGACTTTCCAATACATCATGCCTATTTTCCAGCAGATGATGCAACAAGTTCAGCAATTGAAGCAACAAGCACAGCCTCAAGACCCAGATGCCCAAGCTTTGATCCAAACTTCTATGGCTGAAACACAGCGTAGAGCGGCTAGAGACCAGATGGATGGCCAGATTGAGCAGGCTAAGTTGGCGTCAGATGCTCAGAGAGAGGCCGCAAGACTCAAAGCGGAGATGGACAAGTTTGCGGCAGAGACACAGATGGGTGTGGCCATGAATGCCGAAGATAACTTGACCAGAGAGCGTATCGAATCAGCAAAAATATCCCACAACGCGGATAAATTGCGAAATGAGCAGGTGAAAACTGCATTGGACCTTGAGAACAAGGCTCAATCTTATTTAGGAGGACAAAATGTCTAGTGATGCAGAACAAAAGTCTGTGGACGTCCCACAGCACAAGCGTATTGCTCAGGGCGAAAAGCTCGACGGTACATCTATGCAACCCAAAGGTGGCTCACAAGCTCCCGCCAAAAAACAAGGAGGACTCGCACACGCGATGAACAAAAAGAATAAATGATCACAACTTCACAAATCATCACTGTCATAAAGGCGCGACAAGCTGAAATAGCTTTTTCTCTTGGAGCAGGAAATGCTTCTACATGGGAATCGTACCAAAGAACAGTTGGTGTTTACTTGGGGCTTCAAGAAGTTCTTGATGCCATTAACAATTTGTTAGATAAAGAACAGGAATTAGAGAATGAGCGATAGCACGGTAGCTTTTAACGAAGCTGAGATAAACTGGGCCTTTCCAGTTGTAAATCCCGGAGCAGAGCCATTAGGTGCAAGAATCTTAGTACAACTCAAGCGTACAAAGAAGAAGACCACTGGAGCGGGAATTATTTTGGTTGAAGAGACCAAAGAAACTGAGAAATGGCAAAACATGGTAGCCAAAGTCCTAATGATTGGACCACTGGCATTTAAGAACCGAGACACAATGGCACCTTGGCCCGAAGGCTCATGGTGTTCAGTCGGTGACTATATCCGCGTTCCCAAGTGGGGCGGAGACCGCTGGGAGGTTGCAGTTCCCGGTGAGGACGAACACGAAGACAAAGCTCTTTTTATGATCCTCAATGACCATGAAGTTATTGCCAGAGTAACTGGTGACCCCTTATCTATGGTGGCCTACATATGAACACAGAAGTTAAAGAAAAAGAACCCGATTTCACAATCAAGGAAGAATCTGACGGCTCCGCAGTCATTGACGTACCTGAAGGTATGCTTCCTGAAGATGATGGTGACGACAAAGCAGAAGCAAGTAATGTTCCAGATGACGGTGGGGATGACCATCCTGACGACACTGAGGCCATTCGTGCCGCTAGACGCCAAAAGCGCAAGTATAAGAAAGAAATAGCTAAGGCTACCTCCCATGAGAAGGAAGCGCAGTTAAATCTATTGCGTAAGCAAAACGAACAGTTGATGGAGCGTTTGGCTGTGGTGGAGCGTAAAACTCACTCTGCGGATATTGCGCGTATTGACAAGGCCGTGGAAGACCAAGAACTCCGCCTGCAATACGCCAAGATGAAGATGTCAGAAGCTATGCAAGCCCAAGACGGCGACGCCTTTAACAAGGCTCAAGAGTTAAGGGACGAGGCAATGATGGCCATCCGTGACCTGAAAGGTTACAAACAGGCCGCCATCAAGCCCCAACAAACCAATAACATTCCTGATCCACGAGTTCAGCGCCATGCGGCTGAGTGGATGGAAAGGAACGATTGGTTCGACCCCAACGGTAGAGATACTGACAGCCGTATAGCAAAAGTTATTGATGAAGATTTAGTTAAAGAGGGTTGGAACCCCGCTGACCCCGATTATTGGGATGAGTTGGATAAACGCTTGTCAAAGAGTATAAACCATAGATACAATGACACTATGGACGTAACTCCGTCTGCAAGGAAACCTAGGAGTGTTGTGGGAGGAACTGGTCGCGAGACAGTTAATGGTTCTTCAAACCGATCACAATTCGTACTTCAGCCTGAACAGGTTAGAGCTATGAAAGACGCAGGAATGTGGGATGATCCGGTGAAGAAAGCCAAAATGATCCAGCGATATATTAAAGAATCACGCAACCAATACTAAGGAATCTAGCAAATGGAATCACGTTTAAAAAAATCTTTGAATGCAGGCGGAAGAGAAAATCGAGCAAGTGAGGATCTCTCCAGACTAGCACCAGAAGAAAAGTTCACCCACTCGCAGGAACGTAAGAAAATGTGGAGCGAAGAGTGGACACAGAGTGCTTTACCCAAAGCCCCAACCATTCCCGGTTGGCACGTATGTTGGTTATCGACCACCAATAGTTATGACAGTATAGACAAGCGTATGCGTCTTGGATATGTTCCAGTCAAATCGGAAGAAGTATCTGGATTCGAGGGTTACAAAGTCAAAGCTGGCGAGCATATTGGATTTGTTGCTTGTAATGAAATGCTCTTGTTCAAGATCCCTATGGATATGTATCAAGAGGTTATGTTGCATATGCACCATGACTTGCCTAACGAAGAAGCTGACAAAATCAGAGTCCAAGTTGAGCAAATGCAAGGCGCACAAGACAGTTCAGGTCGCAATTTGACTGACATCGAAGGTGATGGGTTGAGACAGTTAAGCAAAAAGAATGTGCCCGATCCCGTCTTTTACGGGTAAGGTTTATTTAACAAAGGAGTTATTATGTCAGCAACTAATGCTCCCTTTGGCTTACGCCCTGCGTTTCACCCTACTGGTCTGGATCGTGCTCAAGCGTTGGCTAACGGGATTACATCTGGTCTCGCCGTAAACATTCTCAAGGGTCAACCTGTTGTTTATGCCGTAGCCGCAACCGTCGGTTCTACTGGTGCCTCTAACGGTACTATCATCCCTGCCGCAACACCCGGAAACTCAGCCGCCACAAGCGGTTACCAAGTTACTGGTGCTTTTGCTGGTTGCGAGTGGACCGATACTACTGGTCGTCGCCGTGTATCTAACTACTGGCCTTCTGGTACTACTGGAACTCAAATCGTCGCGTATTTCTACAACGACTTGAACATCGTTTATGAAATCCAAGCCGATGGTTCATTGTCTCAAACATCTATCGGTGGTGAGTACAACTTTAGTGCTATTACAGGCGGTTCTACAACCACTGGTCTTTCACAGTGCACATTGGCTTCAGCTTCTGCTCAGTCAAGTGGCGCTCAAGGACAAATGCGTGTCGTTGATCTAGCACCTTTGGTAGACAACGCATGGGGGGATGCATACACAGTAGTGCGCGTCCAGTTAGCATACACACAATTGTACGGTGCTTACACCGCAATTGTTTAATTAGGGGGACTGAAAAATGGCCGCACCAATGCGCAGTACGGACTTTAGAAGTATCGTTGAGCCAATTCTTAACGAGTGCTTTGATGGAGTCTATGACCTACGTGAAGACGAATGGTCACGTGTTTTCCGTGAGGAAGACGGTATTCCACGTAATTACCACGAAGAGCCAGTCCTTTATGGATTTGGAGCCGCTCCCCAGTTGCCTGACGGTACACCCGTTAGTTACCAACAAGGTGGAGTTCTCTTCTTACAACGCTACATTTATCAAGTGTTTGGCTTGGCCTTCGCTTTGACAAAAGTGTTGGTAGAAGATGGCGACCACATCCGTATTGGTCAAGTGTATGCAAGACACCTTGCTCAATCACTCATTGAGACTAAAGAAACTCTATGTGCAAACATTTTGAACAGAGCATTCAATAGTTCTTACTTGGGTGGTGACGGTGTGTCTTTGATTAACACTGCTCACCCCATCGTAAACGGTACATTCTCTAACCAGTTGACTTCAGCCGCCGTGTTGTCTCAAACATCTCTTGAGCAGATGTTGATTCAAATCCGTCAAGCTGTGGACAACAATGGTAAGAAAATCCGTTTGGTTCCCCGTCAGTTGGTTGTTGCTCCCGGCAACATCTTCCAAGCTGAAGTTTTGTTGAAATCAGTGCTCCGTACTGGTACAGCAAACAATGACTTGAATCCTATCAAGTCTATCGGCTTGCTCGACGAGGGCGCCGCAGTATTGTCACGTTTGACATCTGCTACAGCATGGTGGGTACAAACAGATGCACCAGAAGGCATGAAGCTCATGATGCGTCGTCGTTTGGAGAAGACCATGGAAGGCGATTTCGAGACTGATTCAATGAGATATAAGGCCACTGAGCGTTATATCCCTAACTGGACAGATCCTCGTGCTCTCTTCGGTACACCCGGAGTCTAAAGCTCAAGGGGGAGGGGATAAAACCTCTCCCCATTTTTTTAATTCTTAGGGTTCATGCCCAAAAGGAAAACAAATGCCTCAATTTTCAGATGACCTCTTCCTAGGGTCTGCACAAGCTTACGTTGGTACAAACGCCAACAGTGCATTAGGAAACCCCTCCCCAATGGCTAACGGCTTCGGCCCCATGGGACGTGTGTATCTGTACGATACAACTCCTGCTGTTGCTACTACCGCCGCTGTTTTAGCCGCAAAAACACCAACAACTGCTACTACTTATAGTGGTACTTCTCTTGCATCTGCCTCTACAACGGCAGGTACATCTGTTGTGGTTCGTTCAGATGGCACATCAGTTGTCCAATTTGACTATCCACGCGCAGTGTCTGTTACAACTGGAACTGGTACACCTACCAATTCAGTAGTGACAATCACAGGTTATGACTACTACGGTCAATCCATGACTGAAATTATTCAGACAGGAACTGTACAGTCTACAACTACAAACGGTCGCAAGGCTTTCTTCCAAGTTTATTCAGTTGCTTTCTCAGCCGCTACTGCTGTTGCAGTGTCTGTTGATACAACAGGTATCCTTGGTTTGCCTGCTCGTATGAGCGATGCTAGTTACATTCTTTCTAACAAATTCACTGGATCACTTGCTTTTGATTCAGGAACATATCTGAATGGATATTACAGCAATACAACTAACTATGCGACACAGTCAATTACTAACTTCACAGCGGCATCACCCGGCGTTATCACCGTGGCATATGCTCCTGAAAGCGGTACATTGATTCAGTTGACTGGTGCCTTGGGCACTTTGACTGGCGTTTCTTTGAACACCACATACTGGTGGACAAAAGTTAGCGGTACAACTGGTAAATTGTCTACAACTCAAGCAAATTACCTTGCTGGTACATTTGTAAATACTAGCGGTACAACAATTACTTCTGGTATGAACTTGGTTCCCCAATTTACTTCTAGCTCAGTAACTCCTGATGTTCGCGGTACTTACGCACCCGGTGGCACCCTTAACGGTTCTGCTCGTTTGGTCCTCGAATTGGGTTTGACAGCTATTCAAGTTGGCCCCAATGCTACAGCAACAGGTTTACTTGGCATTGCCCAAGCATAAGGAGAAATAAACCATGGCTAAATCAATGAAAGGTGCAACTGGCTTCAGCCAAATGCCCAAAATGATGACAGATGAGCCTTCAGTTATTCTGAAGCTCAAAAAAGGCGGTCACGTCTCCATGAAGCACAAGAAAGAAGAACATGGTCACAAGACTATGGAACACCATGCTATGGGCGGGATGAGCGGAATGCCTATGGCACGTCCTATGGGAATGGCTCCTGCTATGGCTGGTGCCGCTCCCATGAAGCCTTCTTTGGCTATGCGTCGCAAGGCTATGGCTACTCCTTTGATGAAAAAAGGCGGCAAAGCCAAGCACCACGCTGAAGGTGGAGATATTGCTCAAGACAAAGCTCTCATCAAGAAAGCTTTCAAAGAGCATGATGCCCAAGAGCACAAAGGTGGTAAGGGCACTAAGTTGCACCTCAAGCATGGCGGTAAAGCTCATCACAAGTTTGCCAAAGGCGGTAAAGTTGATGGCGGTAACGAGATCGACCGTTTTGAGACCAAAACAACTATTGAGAACGACGAGAAACCTTTCGTTCGTACAAAGGTAGTTGGCGCTGGTAAAGACACTGCTCACGGCACAGGAATGGTTAAAGAGGGAAATGCAGGTGGTTATAAGCGCGGTGGTAAAGTCCATCACGTTTCTGGACATCCTGAAGGCTCTCACGAGCACCACAAGCACATGGCTAAGCACCATGCCAAGATGCACAAAGAAGGCGGTTCTATCCATCACAAAAAGATGGCTGAGCACCACAAAGCTATGTGCATGGGTGGCAAATATGCTTCTGGTGGCGCAATCGGTTCACGCGTTCCTAGCGAGACCAACGAGAGTGAGACCCGTGGTAAGACTATTATGGGTGGAACTATCGAGGGTAACGAGGGTTACTACGAGAACACCGAAATGCATTCAGCCGCTAAAGACTCTGCTCGCGGTACTGGTGGCGTGTCTATGTCTAACGCAGGTGGTTTCAAGCGTGGTGGTAAAGCCCATCACAAGCACCACTATGCCAAAGGCGGTATGGTTGACCTAGAAGGCACTATTGAAGGCAATGAGGGTAGATTTGCCAACAATAATGTTGACACCACACCTAGAGGCAAGACACATACTAAGACTGGTGAAGTCAAAGAAGCTAATGCAGGCGGTTTTAAACGTGGAGGACACGCCGCAAAAAAAGGGCTAGCTAAGGGGGGATTTGCATCCATTGCCCCTCTTGGCGAATACGCTCAAGATGCACAAGCCGAAATGAACGCCATGAGAAAAGGTGGATCTAGTAAGAAGCATTATGCTACTGGTGGCTCTGTCAACAGACAGGGAGCGGCCAAAGAGATGCCTCAAGCTAGGAAGCCTGCCTCACAAGCAACTCACATCAATGAGTTGTCTGGAGTGTTCAAAAAAGGTGGTCGAGTAAAAAAGTTTAGTGGTGAAGATGGTAGTGCCGTCACAAGTGATCCGATTATCAATCGTGAGAATGCGAGAAGGCAAGCTGAGTTGAATACTACAAAGTATGAAAACGAGCACCCATTTGGAACGATGTATAAAAACATCAAAGATCTTGTAATGGGTCCATCATCTACGCCCCCAAATAGCGTTACTAAGACCAAAGAATCAGTCACAGTCGCTAAGAGACGTGGCGGTAGCATCAAGCGATAAAAGGTGGGGACTTCGGTCCCCGCTTCATGATTAACAGGTGAAATAATGTCTCAATTATCAGTTTACACTGGCCCAACGTCAAATTCTGACAATCAATTACGTCTTCAGCAAGCGCAAAGGTCCGGTGCCTATGATGCTGTAGACAAGATCCGTGTATCAACCCCTCAGTCTTTGATTGATACTGACTTTGAGTATGGCCAACAGCCTACCAAATGGGAACAAGTTTCCCTGCAAAACAACCGTCAATCTCTGTATTATTTAGCTAATTCGGCTTTGCCCGTGTCTGCTATTACAGGTAATCAAGCAAATACTTATCAGTTGGTTATTACATTTTCATCAAATGTAACAATTGCAACTGGAACCCCTTTATTCATTGAAGACACAATTGATCCCAATGCATCAGGATGGGCATATGTGGTTGCAGGCGTAAGTGCTGGCACTTCAATTACTGTGCAAGTCGCCAATGCAGTAACTACAGTTAACAACTATTCTGCAACAACAACATACTGTTATCAAGGTTACACATACTCTAATTGCGGGATTGCATTAACAGGAACTACCGCTTTCACTTTTAGCGGTTCTACAGTAACTGTTACCACTCAATTCCCACATGGTTTGTCAGTCAATTCTGCAATTTTTATTACAGGAACAACTGGACCATCGACTGCAACTCAGATCAATGGTTCACAAACTGTTGCAACAACTCCATCCGCAAACACATTTACATTTGTTAACGTCAATGGTACGCCATCGACAACAATTGCAAATACTGCTGGACAAACAAATCTTTATGGACGTCCTTCTGGATGGGTAGATACTCACGCTTATGATGGATCTGTTAACTTTACGGCTGGTGCTTCTGTTCCAAATCAACAGTTGTTCCGTCAAACTAGACGTTATTTCCGTTATCAATCAGGTAAAGGCATTCAGTTCTCTACTGGAACTATCCTCAAGCCACAGATTGCGTTTACAACATTGACGTCTTCTGGAACAACAGTCACTGTAACGAGCAAAACTCCTCATAATTTGACTGTTAACACATATGTTCAAGTAAATGGCTTTGACCAGAGTGCTTACAATGGTATTTTTAAGATTACCAGTGTACCAACTCCTTTGACATTTACTTATGTAGCATTGTCAACTCCAACAGCCACAACAGCTACATCAACTGTTCCTTTGATTCCTCACGTTAGCCCCTACTCATGGTATGGATCTAGCAACAAAATTGGTTTCTTTGACAGCCAAAACGGAATTTTCTTCCAATTTGACGGACAACAACTGTATGTTGTATTGCGCAACAGCGTAAACCAAATTACAGGAACCGTGACAGCCACACAAAGCAGTTCACTTGTAACTGGTAGCAATACCCAATTCACAACTCAGTTGGTTGTTGGTGACTATATTGTTATTCGCGGACAAACACATCGTGTGACCACAATCACAAGTGATACACAGTTATATATCACTCCTGAGTATCGTGGCGTGACAATTGCTAATGCGTTGGTTTCACGTGTTGTTGAGGTTAAAGTGCCACAATCACAATGGTGGGATGTATGTGATGGTTCCAATTCAGCCGCTAATCCTTCTGGATACAACCTTGACTTGACCAAAGTACAGATGTTCTACATGGACTACTCTTGGTATGGTGCTGGTGTTGCTAGATTTGGATTTAGAGCTACCAATGGACAGATCATTTATGTCTATGGTTTCCAAAACAACAATGTGCAATATCAAGCTTATATGCGTTCAGGCAACTTGCCATCGCACTATGAGCAAAATAATGTGTTGCCAATCACGACAATCACATCAAGTATTGCCACAACTGATACTTCAATCAATGTATTGAGCACTTCAGGTTTCAATCCTGCTGGTGGATCTGCAAGGATCATCGGTAATGGTGTGTCAGGTGCAATTGAGTACATTACATATACTGGATTGACATCAACAAGCTTGACTGGTGTAACTCGTGGCGCTACAGGTGGTGCCGCCGCAACAGCATTTACATATTCAGCCACAACGCCAGTTGCAGTTGAATATGCATCGCCTGATTCAGCGGCTCAATTGTCACACTGGGGTTCATCTGTAGTGATGGATGGTGGATTTACACAAGACGTATCCTTAATCTATAACTACGGTATGACATCTTCTGTGTCTACAACAAGTTCAACTGCTGTGCCAATTATGGCTATCCGTGTTGCGCCTTCTGTGGACAATGGCACTGTTGGTACATTGGGTGTTAAAGAGATTATCAACCGCTTGCAATTGCAAATGCGTGAGATTGCTATGTTGACAACCACAAGTTACTTGGTACAGTTCATTTTGAATGGTGTAATTGGTGGAACAAGTGGATTCACATCTTTTGCTTCTCCAACACAAAACGGAACAAACACAACATCAATTGTGCAAGTTGCGACAAATACCAATACAGCAACCACCATCACTGGCGGTGAATCAATTGCGGCATTCTTTACCAATACATCTGGACAAACAACTTTGGATTTGACCGCAGTTGCTCCATTTGGTAATGCGGCTCTTGGCGGTGGATTGTCAAACAGCGTTCCTACAAGCCAAGCAGGAACTTATCCTGATGGTCCTGATATTTTGTATGTGACAGTTAGCCAAATTGGTTCAAACGGTACAGCGTTTGCCCGTTTGTCTTGGCAAGAGTCACAGGCTTAACATGCCAAGCAAGTCACCTGCTCAACACAGGCTGATGGAAGCCGCCGCCCACACAAAAGGTGGGTTTGGCGGTGTCCCCCAAAAGGTAGGCAAAGAATTTGTTAAAGCGGATAAGGGGGAAAAGATGGATAAAGGCGGTTTGTATGCCAATATTCACGCAAAACAAGAGAGGATAGCCCATGGATCAGGAGAACACATGCGTCGTGTCGGATCTAAAGGCGCCCCCACCAAGGAAGCCTTTATTGAGTCAGCTAAGACGGTTAAAAAGAAAGATGGCGGTGGGGTCAGTTTGGCTGTCGGTCGCGGTGAAAAACTACCGACAAGCAAAGGAGCAGGACTCACAGCCAAAGGTAGGGAAAAGTACAATCGAGAAACTGGATCGCACTTAAAAGCTCCACAGCCTAAGGGCGGTGCTCGTAAAGATTCATTTTGTGCAAGAATGTCAGGGGTAGTTAAGCACGCAAGTGGAGATGCGCCAAGAGCAAAAGCATCACTCAAGCGTTGGAATTGCCCCGGTTGGTAAGGAATATAAATGGCATACTCAGGAACAGTAGGTCAAACCGTCGTTACAGTACAAACCGTCATTGACCATGCGGCGCGTCGGTGCGGAAAATTGGCTGAAGAAGTTAGTTCTGAGCTTCAATTGGCGGCTAGAGAGAATCTTTTCTTTTTGCTGTCCCACATGATGAACCGTGGCATACAGTATTTTGCCATTTCCAAGACCGTTATAGGCTGTAATGCAAACCAGTACATGTACACGTTGCCTGCTGGTGCAAACGACGCTTTAAACGTCTTGTATCGCCAAATGCAACAGCCTTCTGGTAGCTATTCTTCTAGCGCCGGTGGCAATGTTGCTTACTTGTATGATGATAATGTCAGCACATATGCTCAGCAAACCAGTGCAAATGGCAATTTTGTAGTTAACTATGGTACAAACAACCCTCAATACATTGGCTCAATTGGTATCATGCCATATATTTCTGGGGGTGGAAGCGCCACGTGGAGCTATTATCTTCAATCCTCAAGCGATGGAACCAATTGGACAACCTTATACACGGCTACCTCTGTCACTGTTACAGACGGTCAGTGGATTTGGCAAGACATAGATCCCGGCTCAAACGTCATTTACTACCGAATTCAAGCCTTTAACGGTACAACTTTGGCGCTTCGTGAGTGGTATTTGGGCAATATGAGCTTAGAAATTGAGATGTCACGCCTAAATAGGGACGATTACACCAATTTGCCTAACAAAAACTTCACGGCTAACCAGCCATTTCAATATTACTTTGAAAGAACAATCCCCAATCCTACTTTGGCGCTTTGGCCTGTTCCATCTACGTCATTTGTTCAAATTACCGTATGGTATTCAACTTATATCCAAGACGTTGGGGCTCTTTCTGGTCAATTGGCTATCCCAAATCGTTGGTATGAGGCGGTTATCAACTTACTAGCTCACAAAATGAGCTTGGAGTTTCCTGCTGTTGATTTAAACCGAATTGCTTACCTCGAAAAACAAGCGGATAAACATCTTTATGATGTCGAGCAAGAGGAAAGAGACAAGTCTCCTGAGTACCTTGCGCCGAATATATCTTGCTATACACGCTAATGATTGGATATAATATGATTACCAATTATTACGGAGTACAAGAAATGAATTATCAAAAAGTTTATGATGATTTGATCAGAAAATGCAAAAGCCGTATAGCAGTAGACGGCTATAAAGAAACTCACCACATAATTCCAAAATCCATGGGTGGTCACAAAACTGATCCTAACAATTTGGTTGATTTGACTGCAAGAGAACATTTTATAGCGCATTTTTTATTAGCAAAAATACATGGTGGTAATCAATGGTTTGCCATAAGAAAAATGCGTGGGAATGACGGTTTTTATGTTAATTCTAGACTTTACGAAATAGCAAAAATTGAAATTTCAAAACTTACAAGTATTAGATTTTTGGGCATTCCAAAATCTGATGAGCAAAAAGCAAAAATGTCTGCTTCTGCTATTGGTAAACCAAAATCTTTAGAAGCTATAGAAAAAACACGCAAAGCTTTAATTGGCAGAAAAGTATCTCAAAATTCTTTAGAAGCATTGCACGCACATCGTCATTTGGCTTGGACTGCTGAAGCGCAAGAAAAAAAATCTTTAAAAACTAAAGGTGTATCAAGGCCGTATGCTAAAGATAGAACTTTTACAAAAGAAGCCCAGATTCTTGGTGGCAAAGCAGGCAAAGGACGCAAGCAAACTCCTGAGCAAATTGCCAAGCGAGTTGCATCTCGGCGTGCTACATTGTTGGCTCAAGGGAGGACCGTCTAATGCCTAAATTCCTTGATACTCGTGGTTTATCGACAATTTCAATTGCAATCTGCGATAGATGCAAGATGAAGCGTGCCCACGCGTTCATGAGGAATGATCCTAACTTTCCCGGATTACGGGTTTGTAATGAAGGCTGTGCAGACGAAAAAGATCCCTATCGTTTGGCGGCTAGGAAGACTGAACGTATCAACATTCGTTTTCCTAGGCCAGATCAAGATGTGTCTACGACAAACAATAATTTGCAAACTGGTGACTATTACGATGCCGTAATTTCCCCATCGCAGACAACATCTAATCCTCCTCAAAACGGCAACCTTGACAACCTTTCATTGAGTTAATCATGGCAAACGTAACCATATCTCAGCTACCCACAGCAAGCGCTTTGACTGGATCAGAGTCTGTACCCATAGTTCAAAATGGAGTAACCGTACAGACAACAACAGGCTCTATTGCTGTTCAGCCCACGCAAACTCAAACCTTTTTGACGGTTGGGCAACAATCTAGCCTAACCAATAGTAGAAGCTTGTCTACAGCTACGGGCTTGAGTCTAACGGATGGTGGTGCTCAAGGTACTTATACGATTGCTCCATCTGGTGCTTTAGCATCTTTAATTAGCTCAGGCTCAGGAATTCAAGTAAAAACAGGCGCATCTACCCTTTCAAATGTCACAATTACAGCCTCTGGTACTGGATTGACAGTGACAAATGGAAATGGCGTATCTGGTAATCCAACAATTTCATTGTCAACCGTACTTCAAAATCTTGTGGGTACAAGCGGAACTGGTTTGTTGGCATTAAGTGGAACAACTATAGGTGCAGTATCCGTAACAGGTACTTCTGGGCAGATTTCCGTTGCCAATGGGTCTACAGCGCCCGTAATTAGCCTTGCAAGCACTTCTGTTACGGCAGGCTCATATACCCTACCTACGGTAACTTTTGACGCTTATGGAAGGGCTACATCAGCTTCTAGTTCTTCTACTACAGGGTCAGGAGCAGTTGTTCTGGCAACAAGCGGAACGTTAACAACTCCTATCCATGCAAGTTATGATGCTTGGACAAGTATTACAGCGCCTGCGTACACAGAAGGGTTACTTTGGTATGACAGTGTTGCCCATGCTTTAGCTTACTACAATGACTCATCAGCCGCAATTGTTCATATTGGACAAGATCTTCAATTAAAAGTAATTAACAATACAGGATCAACTATTCCTAATGGTTCTCCTGTTTACATTACTGGTACATCTAGTGGTCAGACATACCCTAATGTTGCATTGGCAAAAGCTGATGTGGCGGCAACTTCGGCTGTAATTGGACTTACAAATGGTGCAATTCCTAATGGCTCTATTGGGTATGTGACCGCTAATGGTGGAATTGATAATGTCAATACAGGAACATTTACGGTAGGACAAGTTCTTTACTTAAGCCCTTATTCTGCTGGTCAATTGATGAACACCATTCCACCAACTGGAATTACAGTCCAAGTTGGCGTGGTTTCTTATGTAAATAGCTCTGTTGGCAAGATTTATGTTAGACAAACTACTCCTTTAGCTATACAAACATCAATTCTTGTTGGTGCTGTTGCTGTTGCCAATGGTGGAACTGGATTTGCTACAACAGGATCCGCACCTACAATTGCGTCAGCGGCAACCATTGCTCCTACAAAATATATCAGTTTTGTTAGTGGAACTACTACCATCAGTACAATTACCGCTCCTAGCGCATTAAGCACTTCTGGCGGTCAAATCACTTTGATTCCCACTGGATTGTGGTCAACAACAACGGGTGGAAACATATCTTTGGCATCAACCGCAGTGGTTAGTAAGGCTTTGACGATGACATATGATTCGGGAACCGCTTTGTGGTATCCCTCTTATTAAAATGATTGATTCTGATGCGCCTAAAGGGTAAAATCAGTTAACTTGCGGAGTAACCATGGCACAACCATCAGTTGGTACACCAATTCAGCTTTATTCAAGTGCTACACCGGGTAACGTACCTGTTGCGGCCAATCTCGCACAAGGTGAATTAGCTATTAACGTAGCTGACGGAAAACTGTACTACAAAACGTCTGGTGGCGCGGTAAATACAATTGCCAACGCTTCAGTAGCCACTGGTAACCTTCCCGGTGGATCTGCCGGTACAGTCGTATATCAAAGCGCTACAGGCGTCACGGCTTATCTTGCTTTAGGTGCGGCTAACACGGTTTTGACCTCAAACGGAACTGGACCTGCTTATGTCAGCCAATCTAGCCTTTCTGTTGGAACTGCGGCAGTGGCCACTACAGCTACAACTGCCACTACAGCATCTACAGTCACATTTAATACTGCATATTCAGCGCCAACACCTGTGAGTGGGCAAAACGGATATGTATTGTCTTATACAGGATCTGGATTTGCATGGGTTTCTGCTCCTGCGGCGACAACTGCATCCAATATTTCGGGTGGTGCGCAGTATCAAATCCCATTCCAAAGCGCTGTAAGTACGACTACTTTCAGTTCTAACTTGACATTTAATTCCGGTACAAATACTTTTACTGCTACCAACATTAGTGGTACTGCAATTAC
>Ga0208738_1000039_pt1 | contig 41376 bp, 38 predicted proteins | sample CryBogCBE21Jul09_FD_184561 | JGI IMG/M metagenome (GOLD analysis project Ga0208738, IMG submission 184561) | Freshwater microbial communities from Crystal Bog, Wisconsin, USA - CBE21Jul09 (SPAdes) | ecosystem: Environmental > Aquatic > Freshwater > Lake | place: Crystal Bog, Wisconsin, USA... | reverse complement strand
GCTGTGCTGTTTTGCTTTGTTACGATTCCAACACCTGCAGCCTCTTCGTCGGTTTTTTGATCCTTGTATAATGGCCCTCCGAGTTTAGTGGCAGTATGTAAATTAGTATAAAAATAATTTTCTCTATGAGGTCGCACCAGGTATCCTCTATTTTTACCTAATTTATCCCCTAATTCGTCATAATGTGAATTTACCCAATGTTCTGCATATTCTTCTGCTGTTTTGTAGTTAGGTGCAGAAAATATATGGATGGGAGTATCGTGTCTATTTGCAATTTTCCATAATCTATCTTTTTGTTTTGTTTGGTCTTCCTCGGCCATCGCAACATTTGGGAATTCATAAGAAGCATATTTCTTGTGATAATCGGGATTACTGCTACCACCAAAACGCTTTGCTATAGCGTTATATGCCCTAAGTCGACCTAAATCTTTCTTAGCAGCTTGGAATGAGATGTTCTTGATCTCAGGATGGCGTTTCGTATGATAGACGACAATAGCCTTCACTGTTCCTAATACTTTTGCTGCATCAAAAGGATGCTCACCGGTCATCTCTTCAGAATCATCGCTGGCTCTGTAAAATGTCACATGACCTGTACCTGTTCTTTCCTCATAAAATATAGAGACATTGATTTTAGATCCTCCACTGGGGGTAAAACTATAGATGGTGACATTATCTCCATCCATTCCTGCATACTTAAATTTATAGGCAGAATCCAACGACTCGTCTATGTCGCCTGAGATATTTTTAGCATCAACTACCCTAGCAGGGATTGATTTCGCCCCTGCCATCCTATAGGCCATAAAGCGATGATGCCCGTCAACTACTTGGAATCGATCTATACCGTGCCTGCGCACTAGTATTGGCGGTAACTTCTTACCTGCTTTAATTGCCTTAACTATGTTAGCGAGATTCTTAGCATGTTGAGGATCGTCGAATTTAGAATCAGGTTCGAATACGTGTATCTTGCTAGTCGGGATTACGACTGTCTTCTCAGGTGTTCCACCGTCTCGGACCCATGCTCCGAAGTTATCTGGGTCTGTGCTTAGGCTAACTTTAGAAACTTCGTTTACACTCTCGCTAGTCTGTGTGTAACTTGGTTGCGTCTCTGCACCAGTAGCATTAACCGCAGCAACCAACAGCACATTTCCCGCCTTCTCAGCATTAGCTAATGCTTCGGATCTAGATCCTGCTTTTATACCTGCATCTTTGAAATATGCAGGATTGCGTATATTGACTGTGGGATTTGGTAGCGGTTTACCATTATGATAAAAATTCTTTTCTGTATAATGCTCCAAGACCCATTCATTCACAGCTAATCTATCTCTCAAAAACTGTATCTTGGGATGATTGGGTATATACTGTTCCAAGGCATTTAAAAACTCACGTTGCCTATTAGGAAACGCATCCATATGCTGTACAAGTAACCAAGCAGCAAATGGACTGCTAGGATAATCGCCGTCGCCCTTTGGGCCTCTATCTTCTAGGATGTAAACTAGATATTTTTCTATCTGTGGCCAAATCTCTTCTTGGAACTGTATCCTTTGGGAAGGATCTTTAAATTTTTGGTCCTTGTCCATCCATCTGTTTAGTTGGTTCCTTAATGCTCCTGTGAAACTAGTTGATTCATATAGCCTTTCTTTTCCGTGCAAAAAAGTATTTGCAAACTGTTCGCAGAGATCTCTTATCTTAGAATTTTCTGTTTCTATTAGTGTATAATGCCTATGATCGTGTCCGCCGTGTGCTTGGCTTGGATCGATTAATCCGCAATAGACTTTTTCGATACCGTGCGCTGCTACTAATTCGCTACAGGGTTCACCAACACGCTCACTTGCAGTTTTATCATCGTGTCTGTTGCAAGGGCTTAGTGTGACTAACATTATGCTGCCTTCAGGAACTTCGCCGTGTTTGCTAGTGAATGCTTCTAATACAGCACGTTCTGCGTGTACGTGGCCATGCTTGCCCATATATCCTACACGAGCCATAAACGGATATAATTTAGTTTTAATACCAGCAGCTACCATACCGTTACGATCTGGGTCTTGCTTTTGACCTTCTACTACCAGCCTGCAGAGTTCTGCTAACAGCTCGTCTAGATGATGGTACCCGTGTACTTCAAAATCGTCGGTATCTTCCATAGTGCCAGTAGCTTTACGCATAGCGTCCATATCGTATCCTGCATGTGGTTCTCCACTACCACGTTTGCCACCTACCGGACTACCACTATCAAATGCTTCCATAGCACCAACAAGATCGCCTGCTTTAGCAGCTCGTTTCATTTTACCTTTTAGATGACCTGCAGGACCTAGCTTGTTCTTACTTGAGCCCGCGAAGTTTTTTTTTGGCATCATGGCTTCTGATAGACCTTGTGCAAAACTTTTAAAGTTATCACTAGACTGTATTATATGATTTATAACAGCGTGGCGTTCTTTAGGTAGTAGGTCCTGTATCTTAAATAATATTTTTTGTGATAATGAGCTACTAACGTGTAGTTCTGTTCCGTTTTTAAACTGTATTGGATATCCACCATGTCGATCGATATTCTTGAGAAGCTGTACTGTGATGTTGCTATCTACGTAATCAGGACTGGTACCTGGATTCTTAGTATCATAAGCAGATTGATCCATACCGAAGTTATTCTTCATCTTTTGCATAAAGACGCCTTCTAATAAATCTAGATCAGTTTTATCCACATTCTTCATTAGCTCAGTAGGTCTCACTTGATTTTTGTATCTATCATTCCGGAGTTTATCAATAGCAGTATAGTAAATATTACTAGCCATCTGCTTTGATTTTCCTATAGCCAAAGCAACCTTAGCAAAAGACTGACCTTTAATTGCTACATTGTAAACCACAAATTGTTCACGAGGATTTAACTTAGCCATACCTCTGTTTAGCATATCTTTTATTTGGCTTGCCTGTAGGTTATCTTCCGGATTACTATTAGGCAATCCTTCTTTAACTTTCTTAGAAGGCATAGCTTTCATACGCTGTTCCGCTTTACGCATTAGATCCATAACTTGAGCATCGTCTATCTCGGGATTCATAGCATCGCGCCAAACTGCAAATTTTTGTTCTTCGCTAGCATTTGGATCTAATAGTATTTGGCGCATAGGAGTAGCACGTGGGCCTTCTTCTTGCGCATCCGGAGCGCTAGTTTCTTGCCTGCTGATAACTTCTAGATTATCAAACTTGTAGTGTATCTTGCCTGTCTTGTCAGGTGTGTTGTTGTAGTTCTTAACATATGCGAGAGCCTTAACTTGATCAGCACCGACTACTACGATAGCATTAGTATAGCCTTGTTGATTTAAATTTGATAGCACACGAGTTAGGTCCGGCATCTCATCTGTAGCAGTTTGGAATATATGGCTGCTGTCTGGAAATACCTTCTTATAGATAGCCATCTTCTCTTCCGGATTGATAGGATCATCTTTTCCTACAGTCCTGCTCACCACGAAGTAGGGATCTCCGCCTACTTCCTGTGCCTTGTGTATGACTGCGCTAGCTAGATACATATGACCTTTATGTCCCATACCGCGCCCCCAACCAACAACGGCAGTGCTTCCGTGTCCTGTCCTAGTTAGGGTTTCGTTTAATAGCTCACGTAAAAACATTAATCTTTCCTCGGAGACCAATTTTTTTGATCTATGGTCTTTACAAACTGTCCCGGAATATCGTTAGCAAACTTACCACCGGGGTGTGCCTGGACATATCCTTCGGGTTTAGTTTGCCTTATATCACCGTGTGTACCTTTACTTAATGAATCTATCAGTTTCATTTTTTCTTTTGTGAGCATTTCTACGGCAGTTAATACGACATCTAATCCTGGATCATTAACGACTTTACCTGCTTGTCCTGCTGATAGATTTTGCATAGCCCATTCTTGGAATTTTTTCTTCACACCTGCTATGCGTAAATTTTGATTGAAGAACTTATATAATATATCACCAGGTTTGCTTAATCCCGGCTTCGGTGCTAAGAAATTATCTATGGCTTGTGCATTGGATGAGATAAATTTAGCCGCAGCATTTAATCCTGTTTCGTCTGCACCTGGCGCCTGTTCAACGTAAGTAGTGCCTTGTACTATAACATCTGGTGTAGAAAGTTTTTCTGCATCAGGATAACGGCTTTCTTCGCTACTACCTAATGTAGGATAGTATCCGGTAGCTGCTACCATTACAGCAGCATTTTTAATACGCATTCCAAGAGCGCTATTGCCCGGTATGTGGAACGTAGTTAGATTTGGTTGGAATTCGTATTCACCTGTATTTGCGTTATATTGAGGTTCCGCTCCAGGATAGAAAAGCAATCCTCCTTCTAGGTAACCTCTTTCTGGACTAACTTTTTCAAAATATTTCCAAAGTCCAGATAGCTGTTGAGCATAGGCTTTTCTAGCCTTTTCTTTATCGGGTTCTGCTTTGCCGGTATTTAAGATGAAATCACTTATATCTTGTGGTTTGTACATAACCGTCGGAGCACCGTTATCTAGCTGTGTCTTACCACGCTTTAGATACTCCCAAGCATTTTTAGGTATGAGGCTAAAGCGGCCTTGATCATCTCTTCCCCAATAGACGACAGGACTTCCATCCCATTTTAGTTCTATGTTACCGCCCTTCGTTCCCATATGTTTTAAACGTTCGACAGCGTGTAATCCGCCATTTGATCCATTTGTAAACACTAGATCTTCTATATGTTGATATTTCCTACCTACTGCAGGAGCTGCTTCTTTGAGATTGCTAAACAGTTCATTTAATAACATTACAGCATCTCTCTTATTATCTGTTCTGCTCTAACTATCTCCATCATTTCTCTTATAGAAGTTTTAGGTGAAATTTTTTCCTTAGTTTTTGCCGTTAAATAATCATATAGTACCTTACCCCCATATAATAATGCTACTATAGCAGCCGCTGGTAAAGCGTATTGTTCTGCAGCCGCAGCTAATTTTGAAATAGCTTCTGGTGACAAATTATCTCCAACTATTGTAGCTATATCTTTATCCGATGGTGGAGTTGGTGCAGAAGCAACTTCTTTGGCTGCTTCCGGATCTGCAACTATATTTGGTGTCTTATCCGCGACTGCTAAATGATCTCTAGCAATGTTCGCTGCATCTAATGCTATGCTCGCAGCAGTACCTGGCCCTGGTTCTAATGATACGATACCTGAAAGTAAAGATATACCGGCTCCGAGATAATCACCATTATATACCCTATAAGCAGCATCAGCTCCGCCAAATACTAAACCTACACCTGGTAAGTGTTTGCCGATCGCCTTAGCACCAACTTCTGCTGCATCACCAGTAACATCTTCTTTGAGATTTTCTATATGATCCAGCCTTTTAATTAGATCTCGTATTTCGGCCATAAAAATATCCTCTTTAGGATATTTATCAATCTATGTGAGCAGTGAAGTATTGTCCGTTGAAGGCTCCACGGTATGGAATAGTCTCGTCAGCACGTACCATGTTGATTTCGATCCTAGTACCTTGCGGACGTACAGTCATACGCATTTTATCTTTGCTTAGGATATCAGCTGAAACTTTTTGTCCAGTTTCTGGGTGGATCAGCGTACACTTGGTCTTATTTGCGCCCTTGACATTCTTCATCTAACTTCTCCATGTTAAAGCAATTATAACATTGAAAATTAAATGTGTCAATAGTTATATGTTATATTATTGATAGTTCCGATCGTATAAGTTACAGTAGCTCTAACCCAAACAAAATTTCCTGTAAAATTATATATGCTCACTCCTGTATAAGGAGAGTCTGTATTATCTTGTGTAGTTTCTGGAACTGTAAACCAGTCCTCTTCGGCAGGAGTTGCAGCTAGTGTTGCCTGCATACTGATAACACCTTCGAACCCAGTTCCTTGATAACTTACAGTATGTAATCCATATCCAAATCCGTAATAACCAGCGCCCTTGAAAGGATCGCTGGTCACTGTTACTGGAAGTAGATTTAAAGGATCGTGTGTTGTGCTAGGTAATATTATTTGGCTGCTTGCTGGCATTTTTTTTTCCTTATAATATTTACCACAAATAGTGTTTATTTTTTCTTGTTTTTAACTTTGACTTTATAAGCTTGGGCAAAGCGTGAGATATCCATGCCTTCGATGCTGGTAATATCTTCAAATTTAGTATGCCTCTGCTTATCATCAAAGATGACTCTCAAACCAGTTTCATCGATAGAGTTTACCCTACCTTCTTTTTCTACGTTGATAGGAGCATAACCAAATCCGCTGAGAGAGATCCTAGCACTGATATTTGTACCTCTAGTGATAAGTTTCTTGTCTACTAAGATCTTTGTGAGGTCCAACATATTACTCATTGATTTCGCTTTCCTTTATTTCGTCTTGTGTTTTTATCTCCACTATGGAGCGTATGTTGTGCTGTAGCATCATCTGTGTCATTAAAAGATGGCGATCGTCCTTTACGAAAATATAACGCTGGCTATACCAAGGCCTATCTACTTTTATCAGGCTTGCTACGATAGGTGTTACATAGAAATAATCACTATTCCTCTTAGACATTTCTATGAAATTATCTCGATGTTGCTGCGGTGATTTTGTATCATATGACAGTATCACTTTGTATCTGCAACCGTGCGGTAATTCTGGTTTGATTTCTGTTTTGAAATTATTCAACAGATAGTCCAAAGTTGCAGGATCTTTGGGTTCGTGTAACTCTACGAATTCTTTAAAAAAATCCTTTTGCAGTGCATCTACGAAAGAACGATCTTTAAAGTATATTGATAAGCTATAGTGCTCAGAACGTATTTTTATTTCTTTTTTATCTACGCTTGAAATCAAGGCCAAAAGTTTTTTGACCTTGGATTCGTTTCTTTGGAATACTCTCTTTACACTAGGATATGCTTCAGAGATTAAATCATCGAGACTATAGCGCCGTATACAGACAGTCCAATCTGCATACAGCACAGCTTTATATGGAAACTTTTTCCAAAAAAGTTTAGATGTGTTTATGATACGTATAGATCTCATATTGTAAGTATAACATCTCTATCTTGCACGTCAACTACTACGTTGCCGCCATTTTTGAGTCTACCAAACAGCATCTCTCGGCTCAAAGGCTTTTTGATCTTATTATCAATTATGCGACTCAAAGGACGTGCGCCCATCTTAGGATCAAATCCCTGTGTAATCAATAGATCCATAGCCAAAGGACTTACTGTTATATTAACGGTTTTATCCTTTATCAACCCCTGTAGCTCTGCGACAAACTTAATCACAATCATTTCCATATTAGTTTTGGATAGTCTATTAAATCTAACCACAGCATCTAATCTGTTGCGGAATTCCGGAGCAAAGAACTCCTTAACTGCATCATCGCCGTCGTTATATCTATCCTCTTGACCAAAACCAATAATTGGGCGTTCTGCATCCTTAGCACCTAGATTAGATGTTAGGATCAAGATAATATTGCGACAATCGGCTACCTTACCATTAGATCCTGTAACCTGCCCGTTATCCATGAGCTGCAATAAAACATTGCTAACGTCTGGATGCGCTTTTTCAATCTCGTCGAGCAATAGCACACAGTTTGGATTTTCCTGTATCTTAGTGATAAGCTGTCCGGCATTATCATCGAAGCCTACATATCCGGGAGGTGCTCCGATGAACTTAGCAACACTGTGTTTTTCCTGATACTCGCTCATATCAAATCTTATCAACTTGATTGAGAGATTTTCTGCTAGCTGCTTAGCCGTTTCAGTTTTACCACAACCTGTAGGACCAACAAATAAGAAACTGCCCACGGGCTTGTTAGGACTTTTCAATCCTGCGTGTGCGATAAAGATCTTATCGAGAATATTATCGATAGCAGAATCTTGTCCAAACACATTTGATTTCATATTGCCTTCTAATTGATGCAATACATTGCTTTCAGTTTCGCTTATACTCTCGACAGGCATCTTGATCATTTTACCAAGTTCAAATTCTATGTTGCTTTTCCCAACTACTCGTGCAGCATTTGTATCGAGCTTAAATCTAGCACAGGCAAGATCGATTAGATCGATAGCCTTATCTGGGAGTTTCTTATCGCTTTGATATTTCACACTTAACTTAACAGCAGCATCGATCGCATCGTCATTGATCACGGCTTTATGGAAGTCTTCGTAATACTTCTTGATACCGCGTAAGATATCCATAGTGACTTCTGTCGTAGGTTCGTCAACGGTCACACGCTGGAATCGACGCATTAGCGCACGATCCTTTTCAAAGTGCTTGCGATATTCTTCCCAAGTAGTTGAAGCGATGACTTTGATAGTGCCTTTGCTGAGCGCAGGCTTTAGCATATTAGCCATGTCGTTTGGACTATTGTTCCCTGCACCCGCACCGTTCATCATATGGGCTTCGTCGATAAACACGATGCTTTTGCCCTTCTTTTCTACAGCCTTTAGCACAGCCTTTAGCCGCTCTTCAAATTCGCCGCGATATTTAGAACCTGCTAATAGAGCACCTATATCTAGATTATAAAGCGTGTGATCCTTTAGGAAATCCGGAACTTCGTTATTGACGATTTTATAAGCTAGACCTTCCGCGATAGCAGTCTTACCAACACCGGGATCTCCTACCATGATTATGTTTGCTTTATTACGACGACCCAGTGCAAGCACCATGCTTTCGATCTCAGAATCTCTTCCAATTACAGGATCGATCTTATTCTTCTGTGCTTGATGATTTAGATTGGTAGTATATTGTGATAACAGTTTATCAAACTGGCTACTATTAAATGTTTCTTCGTCCACGTTTATCGTTTCTGTATCGATATATTCACTAAATTTATCCTTGGTAAATCCTGCTTTGTTCAGGATATAGACTGCGTGTGTCTTTTTTTCAGACAAGATACTCAGCAATAGATCAGTAGTCTCTATCTTTTGGCGACCATTAAATAATGCCTGGGTAAATGCTCTGTTGAAACATCTTTCTACAGTTTGTGTTTTTTGAGGTTTTGTTTCTTCATCAGATACTATATCAGTTAAGTTATTTTTGATATAGAAATCAACATTAGTACGTACTAGATCCGGAGATCCGTCATATTCTTCTAGGAATTCTGAAAACTTTTCATCAGTGAATATCGCTAAAGTTATATGTTCTAGTGTTACGTACTCGTGGTTTAAATCTTCAGCAATAGAAATTGCTTGCTCGAATACAGTCTGCAAGCTCTCACTGGGTTCTAACATCATACTTTTTTTCTCCAATAGTATAACATTATACTATGATAATAGATAAAGATCAAGAGTATAATTTATTTTCTTTTGAGTTTAGCAGCTAGAGATTTAATTTCTTCGATTAGTTTAGGATCTGTAACTCTAGGAGTTTTTATGTTCAGTATCACGTGTAGATCTCCTCGCACGTTAGTAAACTTCATATGTTTAAATCCTAGGCCCTTGCAGCTCAATCTCTGGCCATGTAGAGATCCTGCAGGAACAGCTAGGTCGACATCTGTTCCATCTATGTGTTTTACGGTTACAGTAGTTCCTAGCATAGCATCAAAGATATCTAGATCTATGCTAGTGACTACATTGATATCTTCTCTATGGAAGTTTGGCATACCTTCAACTTCTATCGATATGGTTAGATCGCCTCTAGGGAATTGCTTCATAGAATCATCGCCATATCCGGATAGCTTTAATATCTGTCCGTGCTCTATACCCGGCGGAACGTCTATGGTTACTGATTCTTCTCGTCCGCTTGGCATCCTATAAGATACGTTCATCTGTTTGCCTAGATAAACATCCTTTAGTCCTATCTTGCAGCGTATGTTTAGATCTCTATTTCTTACCTGTTGCTGTCCTTGATGGAATTGGAAACCAAATTGATTGAATACATCCTGGAAAGGATTTCCAGCAAAACCGCCTCCCTGGAAAGGATTTCCGGTAGTAAAATGGAAACCATTAGCAAAAGGATGACCCTGTTGCCCAAACGGATTCTGTCCACCCATATCATATTCTGCACGCTTCTGCGGATCGCTTAGTGTGCTATATGCTTCGTTAAGTTCTTGGAATTTAGCTGCATCGCCCCCTCGATCGGGATGATGCTTCATTGCTGCCTTGCGAAAGGCTTTCTGTATATCATCTGCTGATGCAGTCTTATCTACGCCGAGTGTTGAATAGTGGTCCATGCTTTTACTTATAAATTATTTTAGACGAAAAGTCAAGAAATGAGTTTAAGCATTAGTACATTGTTTCCGTCTTCAAAAACAAAATATTCGTCGTATTTGGTGATATTGTAATCTCCAAAATACTTTGTTAACCAAAGAGATTGGCTAGTACTATTCTCGTCTATCCTTATGACAGCATCTAAGTTGCCCAGTATATCTGTGCGTGTGCCATAATCCATTAATTCCATTTTTACAGGGCTGTTAGAGAATCTCTTGAATGTAAGTTTGTTCTCTTCTATATCGATATAATCTAGAGGACTCTTGCGGAAGAAAAAATTCATATCATCTTCAAATATTTTTTCTATCTTTGATTTATATTTTGCCGGATCAGTAGGAACTAGATGTTTTATATCTTCTATAGGTTTGCTCTGTAGGTCTTTATAATAACGGAAACGCCAATCGGTTATCTTAGCTAATTCTCCCACACCGTAGATCATATCTTCTATATGATTAGCCAGTTTCCTGCCTCTTTCTATTTCTATGAATACAGTGAACGTATGATTTTTACCTTCACCTTCGCTAGCTTTAGCGTCCATGATAAAATCATAACCATTCTCTATAAAATTCACTAGATCATTAGCAGCATCTTTGCCTATGACTTCAAAACTTACGGTAGCAACATCCTCATCTTTGCCCATAGTCGCTTTATAGGTATCGATGTGTATTACTGGCTTGACGAGATCTTCTAGATCGCCGCTCCTAAGGTCTTCATGCAGCTGGGGCATTAGCGCCTCCTACAGTTGGTGCTGCAGGTGTTTCCTGCTGCGCTGCATTTGAATCCGCTTCCATAGTAGATGGAGTATTGGCTTCAGTGTCAGTGTACTGATAGATTGATTCTAGATCAATTTGATTATCTTTAGCGTTCCTCACTGTGCCCTTGAAAATATCAAATATCAATTTCTTAGGCATCTTTACCGTAACGATCCATACTGGTAATTCTTCCATTTTGCCTTTTTTGCTGTTTGGTCGAAAATCACTCGGTTCTTTAATCTTGCGTGGTTTCTTTAGGACATCTTTTTTATATCCAACTTTGCAACCATAATCCAGCAGGCGTTTGCCCCCCATGGGGTCTGGCATCTTTTCCTTGTGCCATAAGAACTTGCATTCTACCCAATGGCGACTGACAAATGGACCTTCAACTAATTCTCCATCTTCCCAGTTTTTAAATACGTATATGTCTAACGTATCAATAACCCTTTCAAAATCTTTTAGGATTCTGAGGCTATTGTTGCTATCATATATGGTAGAAATGTTCTTGATTATGTCAACTTCGTCACGCATTTGATATCTCTCTTATGAAAGTATTTATCGACTAAAAACACATTATAACCAGTTATGATTTTGCATTTGGCCTTAAATAATTATGAAGGACAATGGTCCTCGTTTTTGGACAGTGTCCTTCCAGCAAAGAAGGAGCATAGCATTTGTCTAGACAACGATCAGCTAAAAAGCAACAACGTTTTAACGATAATGTAATAAATTTCCAAGAATATCAGCCTAAAAAGAAGACTCAGGTAAAAATAATACCAAGGAACAGATCACAAGAGTCTTATTTTCTCAAACTACAAGATTCCACAAAAACTATGATATTTGCAGTTGGACCAGCAGGTACAGGTAAAACTCTACTGGCCACGCAAATAGCTATCAAATTATTGAAAGAAGGAGAGATAGAAAAAATCATTATCACTAGGCCAGCAGTGAGTGTTGATGAACAACACGGATTTTTACCTGGCACTTTAGAAAAAAAGATGGAACCATGGACACGTCCAATATTTGATGTGTTTGCTGAATATTATTTTGCTAAGGAAATACAAAATATGCTATTAGAAGGCATAATAGAAGTAAGTCCATTAGCTTATATGAGGGGGAGAACGTTCAAGAATGCTTTTATATTAGCAGATGAAATGCAAAATGCTACACCAAACCAAATGAAAATGCTGCTGACAAGAATAGGAGATAACAGCCGCATGGTTATAACTGGAGATCTAAGACAAGCCGATCGTCTAGAAGACAACGGATTAATAGAATTTATCAATCGTCTTAAAAATACCAACGGAAATCTCAAGCACGTTGACATAGTCAACTTTGGACAAAAGGATATCGAAAGGCATCCTGCAGTCAAAGAGATATTGGAAATATACGGAGACTAGACTAGATTAGCTATTCGTATCAGCGTAGCCGCTAGATTAATTTCAGCATCGGCTACGCTGACATGATCTACCAAACCTTGTTTGATCACGAGGACGATTTTATCTTGTACAGCTTCATCCTTGCTGATCAGCTCTAGGTTATCATATAACCATCGATAGATTTCTTCCATTTCTTCTGGCCGCGCATTTTTACAAACAAGTTTCCTAGCTTCGCTTATCTTGCCCTGCTTGAATAACTGTACCATAGAAAGCCGCCAATCTGATTGAGATTTATCATCCTTATCTGGAGACACTAGAACTCCAGTTCCGCTATTCATCTGCACTAGATTGATGCACTTGCGCATATCTGGGTATGTAGCCTTGACATAGGTATCTAGCGTATCGATATCGATATCGATGAGCTCTTTAAGCAAGATAGTTGCTACGCGGGCTGTAAATTCATCTCTATCCACGGTCTCTATATGGAAACCTTGGCATCTACTGTGTAGCGCAGGAATGATCTTGTTGGGATAGTTGCAGGTCATAATAAAACGAACACTATGACTATAATCTTCCATTAGATTACGCAACGCCGGTTGTGTAGAATTAGGATTAAGATAATCAGCTTCATCGATAAGCACAACCTTAAAAGGTCCAAACGGGATTATCTGACAGAAACTAATCAGCTTGTCTACCCATTCGATCTTACGACCTTCTTTAGATCCGTTAGCTGTTAACACATCAAAATCATTGATGCCCATCTCATTCAGCAGCATCTTAGCGAGAGTAGTCTTACCAATACCCGGGCTACCGCTTAACAATAAATGCGGAATAGACTTATCCTTGATCCATTGCTCAACCTGTGCCTTTTGATTCTCATCTCTAAAAACATAGTCAGCAACAGTGTTTGGCCGATACTTTTCTACCCATAGTTGTTTCATTGTAGTGTTGGTCCTGTTAGCTTCTTTACTTTGCCACGAGATTCGTAAATGCTTGCGCACATCATTTCGTATTCTTCGGGCGATAATATAGTTTTATAGATAGTTAATGCCTGTGCCATCATCACGCCTGCAACAGCTATTATAGACGAATCTAGTGCTAATTCTATAGAAAAATTCTGCATTTTTGTATAGACATCTTCTATTTCAATATCAGTCGTCATCTTAATATCTCCAAACTCACGACTTTAGCTAGTTCTTCACTAAAGTTCTTTTCAGAATGAATAACATACATTCTACAATCAGTGCGGTCTTTATGTCTATCATATTTTCGGAATTCTACAATATGACCACCTGTAGCTCCGTAGAGTCGTATTTGCAATCCATCAATCGAATTAATTCCAGGATCTTCCATTGGTATAAGTCTAGAAGGACTAGCAGGCTCGCACTGAGCACGATTCCAAGCCTCTCTACACTTTTGATCAAACCAACGCTGTAAAAAGTTCAATTTCTTAGGTTCCTTCTTATTATAATATATACCAGGCGCTTCTGCTCCTGTTACGTAAGGTCCACTCATTTTCGATTTTCCTGTCCTATCGCCATCATTATCATTAGCACATACAATAAAGGCCAAGCCCATCCGGTTAATTGATTTGTGATATGTAATATCATAAGAGATATACCAGCTAACCCCATAGTTCCTACGCCAGAACTAGCATTGCTAAATTTCATAGATGCTCCTAAATAATTCTTATAATAGCATAATTAGATCTAGTGGTCAACTATAATTGCTTGCATTTATGATAAAAGTCTGCAAACTCCGGAAAAGTTTTACAGAAGTCCGTTCCTTTGCGTCGATCGTATTCTGTCCAGAATTTATAAAAATCTCGATGCATAACAGTTTCTTGCGATTCGGGTAACGGAATCTTAGCAAATCCTATCAGTCTATCAATCTGCTTAGACATATCGTTTTTGCTCCAATAGGGGAAAATATTAGACAAGTCATAATCTTCATTTCCTGGGAACGTCACACTCTTTCCGTTTAAGAAGTCTATCTTGAGACTTTTTATGTCTCTAGCTTTGTTTTCTATCATTATCTTTTCGTAGTATTTTTTAGTTTTTTCTAGATAATGTATAGATGTATCTCTACCTACTCGCAGATCTAACCAATTAGGATATCGTAGATATGAATTGTGATTAGCTACTTTGTGTGTTCCAGCATATTCGCCCCTCAGCAGGAAAAAATATCTTATGATGTCTTTTAACCCAACAGAACTTAGATTAGTTACAGTACACATATTGGAAACTTTTATGGGCCATTTAACTTCATCTAGTACTCTCTCTAGATTTGATTGAAAGATATTATAATCCAGTCCGTATCTAATATATTCTGCGTGTTTGGCTATACCTGTATCTATAGAAGTATACAATTCAAAGTTTCTTACTTTACCTTCTAATTTATTGATCCTATTGATTAGTTTATCTATGATATCTCGATCTTGCATTAGATTAGTATTAACAGCAAAAGTCATATCTGTGTTTGATCCTTCTATTAGGTTATCAAACAGTTTCCACATATCTTTGCTTAACAGAGGTTCGCCGCCTGTTACTCTAAGTATCTTGAGATCATTTTTTAATTCTGGAAACCATTTCCAAAAAGCATCCACATAAGGGTTATGATCTCTCTTGAGTATTGGAAGTTTTGATTTGTAAGATTCTAGATCATAGTGAGGAATAGTTGTAGGGTAGCCACCGTGTTCTAATATCTCTTGATGCCAAGCACTGCTTATAGTGGGTCCGCAATATGCACATTTTAAATTACAAGTATAATCGAAACTAATTTCTATGTAAGTAGGATTAAAATTCTTTGTATATAATTGTTCTGGATCTGTGTTAACTAGTTCATTTAATTTGTCTAGAGGAGTATCGTATTTGCTTTTTAATACTCTATCACTAATTCCGTTGGTGTTTTCTATGTTCCAGCAGTAATTGCATTCTTGTGGCCTTTTACCTTCGACCATCTCTCTGCGTTGTGTTTTTAGATATCCGCTATTAACTAATGCTGCGGGATCGTCTTTTATTTCTCCTAAATGTATAGGATGTGTATTTGGATGATGACAGCTATGTGTTTGTCCATTATGTAGATGCAAAGTGGGTTGATTCCACTTTGCAGCACACATTGTAGGACTAATTTTTTCTAATAGCTCTTTCGTGCTGTCATATGTTGACACTTAGAGATCGCCATCTATTCGATTTTCACTATACCACGCATCAAACTTGCCACCGGGGTAGCGTGTTTCTAACTTGCGTACATTTTCAGCGATAACTTCATTAGGATCATACCCAAGTGCGCGGCAAGCATTCGTCCAATACCAAATGATATCACCTAGTTCGCGCATCATATGGAAACGATTCTCTTCGTTGAGCGGCTTGCCCTGGAACAGCATCTTTTTTATAATTTCGTTGAACTCTCCAGTTTCGCTACTAAGACCGATACCTGCAGTGATCAACAATGTTGGATTGATATTAGTCCCGTCGTCTTGTGTTTGACAGAGTTTGTCAAACCTTTCTTGGAACGCATATGCATACTTGCTTGTATCGCTAGTCACATATTCGACGAATGACGAATATTTCTGTAGGTCAATTTGATTTGACATAAAATTTCCTTTTAATTAGTGTGTAAATCTAAGATTCTGTCTGGCGTGACCTGCACATCAGAAGGTCTTTCATCACTAATTAAGAGTATAGCATCTGCATCTATCCTTCGCAAGGTAATTTTTGATCCATCATCTAGATCGAAATCAAACCCCCTAGTCCAACGTCCATGTTCTATTAATACCCAATCTCCGATAACTACATCTTTTTGTTCAGGACCGACGGAATATACCTTGCCCCAGCGAGGTTTGATTCCGTAGCTCTTGCCATCGTCGTTTGGAATAATGATACCAAATGTTGTACGCATATCTCCAAAGAACATATCACTGACGATGATACTATCTCGTATAGCTCTTACTAAAAGTGTATCTTCACTCATTATTCGCCGGTCCTCTTCCTCTTGGTTATTTCTGTAGGTAATGGTTCTGGATCATGGAATTCTAATTCATCCGGAGATAGGTCACTGACTGCAAGTATAGCAGTATGTGTAGGTGCTGTGATCGCTGCTACTGGATCAGGCTGCTTAGGCACCGGAGTAGTCCTAGCTCTGCTTGGTACAGAATCTGGCAAGGAATTGTTCGTGTCTCTGTAATATTCTGCCATTATTTCTTCTCTGGTTCGCACGATCTTGCCACCAGGTCCGAGCTCATCTCCTCGGGCATTAACTTTCGAATTACCAACGGCTGGTATTAATTCATTCTTGGCTATTAGCTGACCCATATCAACTACTTTGCCCTGCATCGATCTATAAACTTGTCGTGTTGCCATTATCGTTCTCCTATCTTAAGAATTCTCTTATATCTAAGTTATATTTAAGCGAATCGATTTTGTGTATTCCTAAAAGGTATAGGCAATAACTTGCAACGCTCGATCCTCTACCTACGCCCCATAATATATTATTTGATCGCATCGTGTCAACCAAAAATTTTAGATAACACAGAAGGGCGATCATGTTATGTTCTTCGAAAAGCGTTAATTCTAATTTAACTCTAGCTGTTTCCTCTGCCGTCTTACATAGATTTAATAGATAGGATGCAACTGGAAAATCCTTATATTCCGCAAGCATTAACCAACTATGTTGATTTGACCTATCGAAAGTCTCAATATCTATATCGTCTTTGTTTTCGGGCAGAGGAATAGGCCAATCAGTTATAGCTTTTTCTTCTAAGTATTCTAAATATTTAACATAATCTTCGTCTGTGGATACAAAAGCATTAGGAAGGAGATCAATGTTTCCTTTATAGATTTCTTCTATAAGATTCTTGCTGGAAAAAGAAATCCTTCCTAGCTGATCAATCTGCATCTTTGCCGCCGTTGATTACCTTAAATCCTTTTGTGGATTTTGGAAGATCAAATTCAGCAGCTGCCTTTATCTGCTCTTCAAACATATCATCCCAAGTAAATTCTCCGTCATAGATCTCATCTCGATTTATCAATCTATCATAAGTCGCAGAATCGTTACGTAACCACCAAGGACTGAAGTCGATGTTTTTATCATTCCACCAATTTTCTTTATTGGGCAATACCATCTTAACTTCTTCTGAACTCCTTGTCATTGTATACTTTATCTTGTCACCTAGTATGCTAGATAAAGAAATATATTCTATTTCTAGATTATTCCCTACGATGCTGACAAGTTTATATAATAGCATACAAGCTATCGCCTGATCATCCGGTTTTTCGTATGTCATTAAGAAGTTGTTTTTTGGATGATGCTCCATAGCATCATATGCATCTTTGCTGACTATCACACAATTATCCATCAGCAAACTAAAGAATAATTCCATCTGATCTAATGCTATGTCGTTTAAGATTGGATTCTTAACAGTGCGAGAAAATCCAACTTTTATCTTAAATCTGTTTACGATAAACGCATCGTCGACGTAAACTAAACAATTTACCTTAAAATTTATAGTTTGTGGAAAATTAGACTCTTTAATCGATCCTAATAAGTTCATTTAGCTCATCATCTCCGTCTATCTTAGATTTCATCATCTTTGCAGCAAATCTATTCTGCTGCTCAGACTTATAACTCTCTAATAGTAACACAATTTGATGAGAAATGCTAGGACTAAATCGTATAGCTTGGAAATATTTTTTTCCAAGATCTATAATTTTGTTGTCTAGTTCTTGATCAGATAATCCACTTAGATCTGGACTAAACGGATGCATTATGAAAACGTTCCGTGGCTTTTTGCATATACAGTATTTCCGCCATCGTGTGACCAAATTTCTAACATAAGCATATTTGCCTGTGCCACTGCTGTGGGAAAATTAGGACTGTATTTGATAGTTCCTGCGGTTCCTGCCGTATTTAATGCTGCTAGCGTAAATGAACTAGAACTAACACTGCTATTTATTTCTAGGATTATTTTACCTGTGTTTCCTGTAGGAGGAAACCCGCTCACTGTTAGAGCAGTTGTTCCTTCAAGTGTGTAACTTTGATATTTGCCGCTAGTGTAAGAAAAAGTATCGGATCCTGATACCGCGCCGTTGTCATAAAATCCGTCATCATTATTAACTTGATAGATGTGGATGTTTGTTCCAGCATCAGTAGTCCATACGTCAAATATCCTTGGATTAGTACTGCTAGTAATATAGAAAGGATTTGATATATTATTAGTGACTATTGTAGATCCTGTTCCTGCGAATCCTACAGCATATGCTGTATCTATGCCAACTAATTCTATTCGCATCTTGTATACTTGAGATGATGTAGAAGGAAATCCTAGGCTCAATGTTAGCGGACCGTCGCCGATTACAAATTTTTGATACGGACCATTAGCATATGTAACTGTCGTATTAGCTGAGATAGTTCCGCCATCAAAGTAAAGATCGCTGTTGTTTCGGAATACCGCACCTGTGATCTGATTATTTCCAAAATCGTTGTTTTGGGAAGTCACCGCAGCAGTATTCTGTAGTGCAGTAATTTCACCTTGTGCTACTTCTAGTCCAGACTTAATATATCCAAAATTATCACGGAATCCTTGGCTATCGTTATCTTTACCTGCTATTGGATATGTTGCATCTATACTAGTATAATTAATCTGGCTAACCATTTATAACCTCTCTCGCTGGGAACATAAGATATTTATCACCTACATAACCAGTGACACTGTCTATAATGGCTCTGTCTATAGTGTAGTTTATAGATTTGAAATCAAATCCGCTGTGCTGTATGTTTAGGATCACAGCATCCGCACCGCCAGGAACACAATAACAAAGAGGTATAGCCTTAGTAAAGCTCTGTACTATACCGCTAAACGTCTGGGGAGTCTGCATCCATAGGGGGAGATAATCCCTTTCGCTATCTCCTACTTGTCTGATATTATTCCTCATATTTGTGACACTGTTTCCAAAGATAGTTGATTTATTTCTATCACTCACTCTTTGGCCGTTATAATCTGCGCTCATAGCTCTATCTGATAGATGATATCGCTTATATACATCCATTGATTCTATCGTAGCTATATTAGATCCAAATGTGTCATCGATCGCATCTCTACGCCCTTGGTTGACAGTGATAGGATAATTTCTATTGTTTATATCTACGACGCTTTTCATAGAAGTCGTTCCGATTTCTTGGTTGTCAAAAACTTCTATATATATTACTTCATAAATTACTGTATTAGTTCCTGGAGTTTTAGCAATAGCTTTTTTAATATCTCCCAATCTAAACTGTTTCCTGTAGCTCCTACCAAATGCTGCTACATATTTTGCAGCATCGGTAGTTTCTATGCCCGGATAAAGTAACATTTGTAATGTTTTTTGCACACCAAATTTACTATCACTGGGCCTATATATTAGATTAGGAGTAAAGATATTGATATTGTTCAAGAAAGCTAACACATTAACTCTTGTGTTTTGATCTAAGAATGGCTTAACATATATGTTGCTATAGTTTAGCTTATAGGGTGTAGCTACTTCTATGCTAAATGTTTTAGTAGTAGCACTGAGTCCTAATTGATCAGCAGCTTTTATAGTGAATATAAATTGTCTATCTAAACGAGTAGTGCTATGATCAAATGTAGCAGTTCCCATATCTATCGTAGTCAATCCAAGACCGATCGAAGGATTATAAAATTGATTTATTTTTCCTTGAATGGTTCCATCATTGAATAATGTTAATCCTGGTGGTAATTTACCATTAACTAATGTATAAACTAATGTGGTATTTTGTATTTTAGTAGTCGCCGATACACTAAGATTGCTGACCAACTGTGCATTTATCGTACCTATATCTCCGCTAGTGGTAAATGATATGATAGATTCTACTTCACCTATCACATCTAGGGTAAATGTCCTAGGAGTATCTACAGTGTCTCCCTTTATTGGATCATACCTATATGCTCTTATGGTGAATTTGTAAGTCTGTGATATAGCAGGCTGATATGGTATAGATCCGTATATAGTTCCTGTCTGTTCATCTAGCTCAAGTCCGGGAGGTAATCTGCTGATAGATCCGTCGTCGTTAGTACGATCTAAAATATAGGTTATTACTCCCACTATACTATCAGATATGTAAATGTTAGTAGGTATAGTTACATAATTATTGGCTCGCCTAGTTCCTAGGAAGTTTGGAGTTAACCAGATTGGTTTCCTCAGATAAGTGGCATCTGCTCTATAGATGTTAGCACCCGCTTGTATTAATGTAGTATCTGCACGTAGATGATCGTCGCCTACTACATATATCTTAAATTTTCTATCTTCGTAATAATATCCATCAGTTGCCCTGATTATAAATTGATAATATCTGTTTAGTTTTTTAGGTATGTTGATATTGTAATAAAAATCGTAATTTTCAATATCATATATGAAGCTATCAAACCCGTTGTTTGGTGGTATACCGTAATCATACGCTGATACATCATAAAAGTTCTCGTCGTAGTTTCCGTTGACATTGCTTGATATAACTGAAAATACAGGTTTAGTAAATCCAGATATCACTCCGCTCGAGCTCAAGGTTAGTCCGCCAGGTAAATAACCACCGTTGGGAGGTATGTAGAATTTTAGATCTTGCGAAAGTGCTAGGTTTTTGTCAACAGCTGATAGCTGATAATTAACATATCCATTGTCTAATACATAGTAAACGTCACCTATGACTTCGTTTCCGACAAATATATATCCATAAGGTATATTATAACTAGGTAATTGCTTTACTGTAAACTGACCTGCACTTGATCCATTGTTATATGGACTAACGGCTGGATAAAAAACAGCCGCGGTCATAAACGAAATATCGATACCACCTGTTGCCGTTACAGGATCTTGCGAAGCATCGCCATTCCAACTTCCACCATTTACCCTCATCCAGATGAGATTGTTCTGCCTATCAACTGCTAGGTCAACTATATCGCCTCCATATATGATAGGAAAAGTTCCTGCTGGGTAGTAGATGTTATTGTCGTTTCCGTATGCGGACCCATCGTCCCAGAATCCAAAACTATCGATAGTATTACCTACCCAAGTAGTTAGATTCATTCCTGCTCCTGCTATACCGATTCCAGTAAATGCATCTTTAACCGCTTTATCTACTATGACGCTAAAAATCACCTTGACACCGTTTAATATGTTATAAGTGCATAGTGCGCTAGGTTCACTACCATCAGTGATAGGCTTAGGTGCAGAAACAGTTAGATTATAATTGCTTAATTTTAGATCAGGGCCTAATCTATTAGGATCAAATTGAACAGGTATGGGAAATAGTTTGTTATTACCTACTGGGAGAGAACCTGCTGGGGTTTCCCAAAGCAAACCAGATTGAGCAGTGACAGCGATAACCAGTGTTTTATCTGAGAATCCTATGCTATTCTGTGCCCTCAAAACGAATTTGAATTTAGTATCGACTTTTATAGAATAAGCAGTCCCGACTACATTAGTTCCACTTATCCTCAGCCCAGGGGGCAACTCGGCACTTATAACCGAAATAGTCAAACTACCGGGATAGGTAAAATTGCCATTTGGTTTAACAGGCTTGCTTTTATAATAAGGTCCTATTATATATGGATAAACAGGTTCGTTGGTATTATAGGGATTAACAGTAACAAAATATGCATATACCCCGTTTGGATATTCGGGAGTTATGCAATCTCTACCGTTATATCGATCAAGTGTACCCGACCCTTCTACATATAGGTAGTCTTCTATATAAGTGCCATCGGGATCAGTGTTGTTTGATCTCAAACTCGTCTTCAATTGATAGCTGGAAGTCATTAATGATATTCCACCAGTACCGTTAGTATTAGTAAATCCGTAAGGTCCGTAAATAGGCCACCCGTCAAATGCATATCCTATTATTGGACTGTGCTGTTCTGGATTTTTAGTGTAGAGTAATTTAGGATCTGAATTATAAAAATACGCACCATCTGCTCCTACTAACGCTGATCCGTCCGATGTAGGGAAATTTACAGGATTTAATATATCATTTTCTGTATAGATAACATTATTGAAATTGTGTGTCTTTCCGGACCTAGGAGCACAAAACGGAACCCCGTCGATAGCTACTCCTATAGACTGTTGCGTCATTATAGGATTTTTTGTATCTTGTATGTTCCTCTGTCTAGGGATTCGAAAAACATAATTTGTAGCAGTAGCAATATATAGACTATAATTAGAGCTTGCTGGTGTAGTTGCAGGTAATCCGTTGCTGCTCACATACAGATCATTAATGTCAGCGAATGCTGTAGCATTTCCTTGGAATCTGTTTGTATGGGCAGATGCAATGTTGGCATTTTTATAATCTGTAAATTTGTAAATTTCCACAGGTACGTTATGCGGAGGATACGGTGCTGTTTGCTCTACTGGTGGATTAGTTACCGGTAGAGGTAAATTAACTGCGACTCCGGCATATATAGTTGCCAAGACTGTTTCTGATTTAATGTTCCATAAAGGTTTATCTGTCATATTGCTATCCTATGCAATATTTATCGTAATATCTTATCTAGATACGCCTGCGAACATTCTGATTCGAGGATATGCTTGTCCAGCTGCTGGCCTGAATCCTCTATTTGATTTTGGAAAAGTATTACCTATATGTATTGCTTTATAAATGCTGGATCCTGTAGGTGCTCCGAGTCCAGTGACAGCATCCCAACCTACGGTTCCTGCATATCCATCAGATATCTCCGTATTATTAGTTCCTACTGTTATATCATAAAATGCATTAGGATTAGAGTAAAATATTGTATTATATTCGCTGCTAGATCTCTGCACACCAGTTAGCTGTTGGAATCGAGCAAGTATGCCCGCTACTACTGGGCTCGCCAGGCTAGTTCCGCCAAAGCCTGCTAACCCCCCATTAAAATACAAAGCATAAACACTCATAGGTGCTGAGATATCTGGTAGACCTCTCATAGTTAATGGAGTAGGACTACCGGTCACTCCGCCCGTTATTGGTGTGTAGTGTAATCCTGTTTGCCATGAAGGTAGTGAGAATAGCGTGCTTATGCCACCACCACCGCCCCAAGTAGAACCGAAGTTTGGATCTCGATCGTCATCTATTTCGCTTGCCCTTGTGTTGTTGCTGTTTAATAACAGTTTTGTTCCACCGATCGATATAACATTAGGACTAGACGACGGATAACAAACAGATAGCGAACCTGTATACGGAAAAATCGAACCCCAGTCACCAGACGCTACACAAACTGCTATCTTGTTAGCAGCAGCAGTTTCAAATATAGATTCTAAAAATGTAGACTCGCTTGTTGCCCAACTGATAGTTAAAATATGACAACCATCTGCTATCGCTTGATTTATTGGGCTTTCCCACGAACCTCCAATATAAATGGTAATATCAGCAGCAGGAGCCATAGTAGCAGTGCAAAAAATATCTACAGTATTTTCACCACTAGCTCCGTCATTTGGATCAAATATTCCACTCACACCATCTAATACTACTTTTTTTATAGTAGGAGTGGCTCCGTTCACCAATCCGGCATTACGTAAATCATTAAATGCCAAGTTAAGATCGTTCTGTAAAAATCCACCACCTAGGCTAATGATACCTATCTTTACTCCGTAACCTGTCGCGTTAGGTAGATTATATGCTTTAGCTATCTGTGGCGGGGTGAGCAGTCCCGGATATGGAATAGAAGTAGGTATCGCTCCTGTTATAGGATCAGCTAACTCTATTTGTTTTAATAATGTTCTGTTAGAATCCATATTATATTTCTAATACCATGTAGGTCAAGGTAACTGTGATAGCTGCTGGACTATTTCCATTGTTATAGATCTTCAGAGGTATGCTAGTCGTTACAGGTGATTCGTTATTGTAACATACTACCGCTGGGGTAAAATATTGAGTGCTATTTGATGTAGTGATACCTTCTGCCATCACACCTGATCCTGGTGTAGGATCTGTAGTGATCATCCTAGTACTATCTGCCGAACTCGTAGCTGTATTTGCATATACTACGACCCAAGCTGCTGAAGAGGTACCTATGCTATAAAGAACATAGCTTTTTCCAACTGTTACGTATGCAATAGTGCTTGCACCCGCTGCGAGAGAACTAGTAACTACTGAAACTGTTGTCCTAGAACCTAATCCTGGAGTGCTTATAATACCCGCGCCATCTATCACGATAGTTTTATTATCGACCTTAACTCCACCTAGCGTGGAAGGTGTTGCAGTTGGTAAAGAATATGGACTAGGTATAGATGGTTTGTTTAAGATAGCAGCTACTCCTGAGACTGCATTCCAATCTGCATTTACTTGGGTGCTACTGCCGCCGCCTGTACCATTTCCTATAGTAGTCATTGGATCATTAAATGATCCTAAGTCTATTTTTATATTGTATTTCAACCAATCGATGAAATCGTCTTGGGGATTTATATTATATGGAGCAATAGGGCCAAAATCAAAATCTCTTGTTTGTTTAGCAAGCTGTGCTACATTGATATTATTGACTAAACCAGTTAGGTTTCCTGTAACATTACCTGTAATATTACCTGTAACATTTCCTGTCAACGTTCCAGTAAATGAGCTAGCAGTTATAGTACCTGTGCCACTTATATTATGGTTGTTGAGATTTAGATTACCACCTAGGCTAGGATTGGGATCACTAGATACACGCAATGACTGATTAAATGTTATAGTATTTCCTGAAACACTAACTGTTATACCACCACTACCACGGAAATTAATACTGCTTAATGGAGCTGAAGCAGTATATGTTCCCGTATCTCCTACTATAACGCCAACGCTATTAGTACCTCGAATTTTTATATCGTTGGCTTCACCAGTAATCGTTATACCAGTATCGGCTACTAGGCTTTTAAATCTGAGATCACTCCCTAGTTTAGTTGCATATAGTCCTACGCCAGCTCCTAAATTTGAAGCTGTGTTATTTTGTGCGTTAACGAAATCCAAATGTTGGAAATTGTTGTTAACTTTAGTAAATGCGGCATAGAGATCGTCACCTGTGCCATCATTTACAACATTTCCAACATTTACTAATTCTAAAGACATTGATCGATCTCCTTGTTAATATTTATAGTAGATCAATGCTTACCTACTAGCACCTCAATTAATCCAATCCTATCGCTATCATAATCTGCCAATGCCTTACCTATGATACTGCCTGGTTTTGGATCAGTGCTAGACTGTGCTACTCCTGGCACAAGTCCTACTACTAGTAGATCACCCTTGGCAATCTTACCAACTACCTTACAAGGTACTCGTCCTGTTAGTGCGACTGGAACTTTTATACCTGGACAGTTTGCGTTCATTAAATGTGCTGGATTTTCAGAAACAACACCTGCTACCTTTGTAGTACCAAATCCTATGGCCTGCGTGACTTCTTTCTCACCACCGATCATAACTACGGTGCCTACTTCATAAGACTTGTCGCCTTCGTAATTTTCGGCCAAGTCAGCGTAGTTAGCTGAAGTTGCGTTACCATAAACGGTACCCCAAGAGAGGCTACTGCTACCTAGATTTTGTGTATTGTTTGCGCCAGGGAGAACGCTACCGCTGGAGTTGATGCGCATACGTTCGCCATTCACAGTATCAAACACATATCCACTTGCTGCGGCCTGGTTACCGTAAAAATGTAATAACCCATCGGTGGTATTTCTACCTATATCATAATAATTTCCACCAGTATCTCCAATTCTCATTTGATAATCGGTACTAAGTTGTTCAATATCTACTTTCCTCTGAGGAGAAGTAGTTCCAATACCAACATTGCCCGTTATTAATACCGAGCTCAATGTTCCGACACTAGTTAAGCTAGAAGCCAATACATTGCTTGCTAATGTAGCACCAGTCAGTGATCCAGCAGCAGCGGCTCCTGTTATCGAACTTATAACACCGTTAGTGATAGTTATAGTTGAACCGTCTGGTATGACTGCTCCCTTAGACCCTGTACCGCTTGTACCTGCTATAGCTGTTGGTAGATCGGCTGCTACTATGCTCCTCCATCCAGCGGAATTAGGAGTAGTCCCGCTTGCTGGACCTGCATAGAAATAATTTGGCTGTTGTGTTCCAGCTAAATTAGTGGCTGTTGAAGCATTACCACTTAGTGAAGCAGTAATAATGCCTGCGCTGAAGTTTCCACTACTATCTCTTAATACTAGCGTATTAGCAGTTGATGCGGTATCTACTGGTACGCTATTAACATTTCCTGTCGATCCACTGATGTTACCTAATACGTTTCCTGAGTTTATAGCTGCTAGGTTTGATAAAGTTATACCATTAGATGCTAGACTGATAAATCCGCTGCTTGCAGTGAAATTATTGCTGCTAAATGCAGCTATACCAAACGTTACTGGGCTCGGTCCTGTGTTTAACCCCGCAGTTGCCTTTGAAAGGTTAAGCTTGCTTTGGTCAATAGCAGCGATTGCACTTATCATGCTGTTGGTTATCACACCACTGTTGATCGAATTGCTGAATATCTGTGCAAATCCATCAACTACAGCTGTGAAAGACATAGTGCCGCTAGCTGCTACTTGTGTTATTACAGCTCCTCCAGGAGTTGACGATAAGGTTATCTGTGGTTGTGGTGTAGCGATACCTGTAACAATAGTACCTGTTATAGTAGCAGAAGTACTCTGTGTGTAAGTAAATTGTGTTCCGTTTATTACAGTTACAGTAGCGTTTGTTTGGTCAACTATACTCGTTCCACTTATAGTGACTACCTGACCATTCGTTAATCCGTGTGGTGCTAGATATTGTGCTGTAGTAGTACCTACACCGTAGACGCCAGGATCTGTTGGATATGTTAGTGTTATACTAACAGTGCTTGCGCTGTATGCTACAAAAGTACCATTGTAGTTTGAGTTACTGTTACCGAGGATTAGATAGCTAACACCGGCTGCCGGCGCCGGATTAACGTTAATCGCAAATGTAACTCTATAGGTATTATCGCCTTGTAGTATCTTGCTAGTAAACGAATTTAGTGTAAATGGTACTGCACCTGTATTGATAGTAACTGTATATCCAGATTTAGCTACTTCTGCTATAGGTATAACTGTCTGTGTAGTTATGCTCTTCACCCAATACTGCTGTTTAGCTAGGATATTTCCTATAGTGCTACCTGTGAAGACTATCGGAGAATTTACAGAAATGTTTAGCGTAGAAGATAATAATACGAAATTATTAGTTCCAGATGTAGCTAAAGCTGTGCCTGTTACTGCTGTCGCATTAGCAAAATCAGAACCATAATTTAGATACGTAAAGGTAACAGTATCGACCCTAGTTATAACATAACTGCCATTGAAACCTGGAACGGTGTTGTTATTACTGACTAATCCAACAATCGTCACTCTGTCGCCTGTGTTTAATCCGTGTGCGCTAACTGTTACCGCAGTTGCTATATTGCTTGCTCTGGATATCTGTGCTATAGCTATCGATTGGAATGTTGAGCTAGTGCTTCCTGATTGTGCAGCATTCACCCAAACTGAGCCATTCCAAGCTAAAATATCTCCATTAGCTAAGCCACTTGTTGTTAATGTAGTGGTTCCTGTTCCGTAAGCTCCTGGATTTGTAGGATAGCTTAGTGTGATAGATGAAACAGTGCTTGCTGTAGCTGTAACTGATATATTATATAAACTATTGCTATTGCCAGATACTGTATATCCTATACCTGTAGTCGGTGCTACAGACTGTGTAGGAATAGCGAACACTACGATATAAGGTCCCGATCCCGTTGGTGCTGCTGCACTAGATGCAGTGTAGCTTAGAGTAGCTTCTATGGCAGTATCATTTAATTTATACAGAGTATTCACAGAAGATACAGTAGTATCTACATATGATTTGTTAGCAGCATCAGTTGATGCAGTGGGCGTAGCTAGGCTAGTGATCTTGTTACTAGCCATGTCTAATCCGCCAACGTTTGTGATATTTTTACCGCCCATATTTAAGTTGCCGGTCATTGTACCACCAGCAGTTGATAATAAGCTAGCTATTGACGAGTTAACGAATGCTTTAGTAGCGGCATCACTATTAGAAACGGGGTCTGATAGATTAACGATCCTATGGCTACCGATATCTAGATTTGCAGCCATCGGTACTACGCCATTTAATGGCATAAATCCAGGACCTATCTGTCCTAGTGTTAGCGCGACGCCGCTTGGATTTATTCCTAATCGACGATTTACATATCCTACTACGGCAGACTGTGTTGGCACTTCGTCGATAGCATCGTCTAGCATAGTATCGTCTGCACTAAATGATGATATAGCAACACCGCGTTTAAATCCTAGACCATCTAGATTAGTGAGCACTATACTGGCCGCGAACTTAACAACACCTGTTCCTTGATCTACGGAGAAATATTGACCTACTCTAAAGTTACCATTTTGATCAGTGCTAACGTAGAAACATCTACCATTGCCTATTTCTGTAACTTCGTTTGCTGTTTGAGAGCTATTCTTTGGAGCACCATATATATTGTTTGGATATTTGGTATCTGCGAAACCGCCCGTACCAATAGATAAGAAATCGTGTCCAGTTACTCTTGTGAGAGAAATATAAAGCGTTATCCTAGCTATCACTGGATTTATTGGTATAGCCTTAGCTAGAGTCAATGTTCCTACACTTGTTTGGTTTGGTGCTAGGTTTTCATATGTAAGCGTGTTACCGCTCGCTGATAACAGATTAACATTTAAGATCCCAAAACCGTAACCTGCCGTTGCTGTCGCTGCTGCATTAACTACATTACCTAATATGAACGTAGTAAACGCACCTGTTGGAGGAGTTGTGCTTATAGTGATAGCTGTAGTACCAACTAATGATTTAATATAATAAGTAGTACCATTTACGATATTGGTGCCAACTAACCCGGCACCTGTGAATACTATAGGCATGCCTACTGCTAACCCACTGGTGGTATTAGTGATAGAATATCTATCACCGCCGTCACTATAATTAAGTGTGATAGTTATTGAATTATTGGAACTAGACGTTCCGTATATTACTAGATTGAAATCAGTATCAACTATGCTTATAGCATCTCCTGGGCTCAAACCGTGCGCAGATGACGTAGTTACTGTCGCGATTCCATTGCTTCTTGATATCGAAGTTACAGCAAACGAAGTAGACTGCTGCACTACACCGCTTATGGCAGTAGTAGGGGCTACATCGGATCCTGCATTGGTATAAGTGAATCGATATTCATCTATGAATGTTACTGCTGCGTTTGTAGCATTGAATCCTGGATTGCTATCGGTGCTAGTAGTCAAACCAATTATATTAACTGTAGATGTGTTGTCTAGATAATGTGGATATTTGGTGACTACGGTGGCTATTCCACTAGTCCTAGAAATCGTAGTTACTGGTATGTACTGTATGTTGGTCATACCTGCTCTCAGATCTATAACACTGATACCGCCAACGAAGCTGATGCCACCAACTATACCGCCCGATGAAGGACCATATGCTGATAACGAACTGCTTTGATAACTGAAACTGTTTGCATCAATATAAGTTACTTTTACATATAGACCTGCTGTATCTATACCTACAACACCTGTGTTTGATATAGTGACATAATTTAGAGAACTAAGTCCATGATTAGGAGCAGTTATCGTGACTACACCGCTAGTATTCCTCACGTAATTAGTGATTACTATAGATCCTGTGTTGTTTAATAGAGACTTGGACAGAGGAGTATCGAGGAACAATCGCGCATAACTCTGGCCAGTCAGTGTGTTTGGTTCGTAACCAACTACAGTATGTACACTCGTGCCCCAGGCTATGGTCTTGCCTATCACTCTGCTAACGTCGTTGCTACTGAGCAACTGCTGCACATTTATTTGATAATCGCCTGCCTGACCAGTGCCGGGTGCAGTTCCCGCAGTAAAATCAACTAATAGTTTTACGTAACCATAAGAAGTACTAGTAGTTAATATAGCTTCTTGGCTAGGTAAGTTTACGGTGTTGTATTGTAATACCCTATAAACATCAAAATCGTTATCAAATACTAATGCAGTACTTGGTCTAATTGGATTAACATTTAATACATTATTGAATCGGAAATTCTGTAAAGCTCTTATGATTACAGGTTGTCCATCTGTAACTGGATATAGCAGACCGCTTGATGCTATACCTACTGAGATAGAACTATTAGCACTGCTAGTTAGAGTTAGCTGTATAACACCTGGAGTATCTACAGTAGTGACACTGTTTACTTCGTATTCAACTATAATACCGTTATGATCTATTTCTAATCCGCTCTGGGCGAATGGAATATACGAATAGTTAGTAACATAAAATATTATGTCTCCAGAATTACCGACAGCTGAATATATGCCCTGCTTATAGATGACAGCAGTCTGCGTCATTGGATAGTAGAGATAGGCTTGGCTAGGTACTTCTGTTGGATCAGAACCTTCAGCTGTGATGCCATATATACCATAAGAGTTAGATCCGTTAAGGCTTCGTATCTGTGCTCCGTTCGTTGAGTAGAATGCTCTGAAGTTATAGTAAGTGAACAAGCTAACTGCTTCGATTAGTGCATTGTTGGTTGCTATCAGGGTGTAACCTAGGTCATTGATATTAGTAAAATGTGTAGTGACCACGGATCTATTACCAGCGGTGATTAGGTCTAGATAGGTATTTGCTATTAATAAACTGGTTGATAAATTTGTATAGACAAGCGTATCTGGGGTATTGTTGTTTAAGTGTAGAGTTAGGGTACCACCCACGGAATCATATCCACTTACGTAGTCTACTTCAAATCTTATACCTTTTAGATAGAAAGAACAAGGTGTCTGCGGCGGCCTAATGGTAAAAGCAGCAGATGATACTACTAAAGTCTGATTATCGATACGGCTAGTAATGGTACACGGTAAGCTGCCAGCGAACCCGTCAACAAACAATCCGCCCGCGAATGTCTGTGCATTAATACTTTTTGAGAAACTAGCGCAGATTTCGATAAACGGTGATTTAGTAAGTATCTGTCCTTCAGGATCAAGCACGCCCATAAACCCGCCATGGCCTTGCCCAGTAAACATCCTAAGTATGGTAGCATTGTTTAGCAAGAAAACATCCATCTGATCGTTTTTCTTGGGGAAATTGAAGGAAGCATCTTGGTTTACGATGTCTAACATGAGCTGTACTAGCCCGGTAACGGCTGTAGATACCCCCGCTTCTGAATTTATGTTTGCGAATGTAACCTGCGGCACTGGTGTTAGGGTGTGCTGGTAAGAAGCTGGCGGAGCATTTTCTGCTAGAGCATATGCTACTAGTGTTCCCATATAAGCTATCGCCGCGCTAGTCTGAGGTAATTGATCACCAATAGTTACTAACCCACTAGCACTTGAATAATATGAGATAGCTGCTTCTAATGTTTTTGTCTGTTTTCCATAGAGGAGGTCAAAGCCTATAGCATCGGTTAGCATTCCTATATCACGAGAATAATTAGATTGGTTATAGTAAAAATTGCTCTGCATAGTAGCAGCGCCAACATCTGAACTAGTTATGTTAAAGATAGCTCCGGGAGTCGATCCCGATAGTGTATTTGATATGGTGAACTGTGTTGATCCTATCTTAGCTAAGACATAATAAGTGGTAGATGAATCTACTCCTCCTATCAGTGGAGTCGTTACAGTAACAGTCATTATGCCGCTATCAGTAGTTAATGATAGTGCTACTCCTGGATAAGATGTGCTTACAACGATATTTGTGCTATCTACTACTGATAATATGTAATATGTAGATCCGGTTAGTAATCCACCTAGAGTAGTACCGCTAAACTGTACGGTTTGACCCTCTATCATTCCGTTAGTAGATTTAACTTGTATTCGATTGGTGCCAGAAGTTGTCGCTGTACTATAAGTTGATAGCGAGGCAAATCGTATTGGCATACCAACATTAAGGTTGCTGTTTGATATGCAGGTAAAACTGTTGCTGAGTGAGTCTGATCCAGTTATGATAGTAGTATATGTGTCGTTAATATAACCTATAGTTTCTGCTTGTATAAATGCCCTATTAGCATATAATATCTTTTGTGCATTTGCGAAACTACCTGCATTGGATATGGTTTTGCTATATATAGGCCTGCTGGGATCGGTTAGATAATGATATCCATATACACTGTAGGCTGTTCCATTGCCTGAAACACTCCCCGTAGTTGCGGCTACAAAACTACTGCCAACGACATAAAAAACACCAGTAGTACCTGCTATTGTGTTCCATTGCGAATTAGTTGTTGAACCTAGTGAAGTGATCACATATGGGAACCCGATAGTAAATTCTCCCACCGGTACCGGAGTAAGCAGCGTTAATGGGCTGCTTGAATCAATAGTTATGTCTCTGCGGAAGAACGTATTTGCCCATTTACTGGCACTTATATTTGCTTTTGGTCGTATGATAACTCGACGGAGTTCGTCGCCTACTATAGATACGTTTTCCGGAATCCTTATTGGATAGTCTTCGTAGTATTCACCGCTTTCTATATGTATGGTAATCTGTGTCTTTTTGACAGGATCGGCGTAGCTTAAATTTTCACCTAAAGTAAAAGATATATTATTAATATAGTGTATATTATATCTCTCGACATTTGGTGCAGTCGTTACGTCGCCAACAAAATCAATGATAGCCAACGCACCGCTAGTAGTACCTTGCAGTAATATACCAGATCTTATGACATAGTTCGCACCAGCACGTGGATCTGTTCCAAGCCCACCGTGTGTGATATCTAGATAATATCCGCTGCTCGTGCCTATCTGTGTGACAGCGGCTACTGTAGAAGCTGTAGCTACTTGTTGCACTGTGTAAACTATAGTCTTTTGATACGGACCTAATTCTTCCGCTGCTGCTGCCTGTACAGCTTCAGCTGCCGCGCAGGCTTTCGCTAGACTCCTAAATGCATAAGCTAGAGCTCTACCTTTTTTTGATTCGATAATAGTTGGTTGATAATCATCACCTGTGGAGCTTACGAAAAAATCTGCTTGGCTAGCAAATGCAGTAGTATCTACATAATTCTTAGTAGCTGCTTGCAGAGGACTGCTGTTAGCATCAGGATCGGCTGCTAATACCAAAGCACCAGTCATGGTATCGCCTGCTTTACCTATTACTTCTTGTCTCTGGGGAACTTGGGTAGTCGTGGCTCCGGGAGGAACGCTTAAGAACCCACTCATACTATTGTAAGCAGTTCCTGTACCGTATCCGCTGCCTGTAACGGCGGCATAGAAATTACTGCCAACTACATAAGTTATTCCAACAGTCCCTGCTATGATATTCCACTGTGTATTAGTCGTTGTGCCTAGGCTGGCGATAGCATAAAACTGTCCTATGACGAGATTAGCGATTGTTGTAGCTGGCATTCCTGCTAATGGAACGAAATTCTGTGCAGCGTATTTTTTAGAGATAGCAAAACTATCTTGATTTGGTAAACCTAGACTAGATTGTATAATAGAATAGCCAGCAGGATCTGGCAAGTTATATATTATGTTGCCTCTAGCATCTAGGTTACCTCCCAATGCTGGCTGGGTATCTGATACTACCCTAGCTCCGGAATTGATGATAGTTATTTTAGTAGGATCACTATTGTCTATCGCTAAACCATAACCAGCTACGAGGGATTTTTGTAAAAGAGAAGTCCCATTATGATTGGTAATTAGTATGTTATCTGCAATTAAATGATTAGGTGCTTGCACTAATCCAGTAAATGCCAATCCACCGGAATTTCCAAGAGCCGCATACAATTCAGTGAAATTGTCATTCGTTTTAGAAAACGCATCTCTAATTGGGTCACCTGTAGCATCATTACCTACGATACCTACGTCAATTATCTTTTTTACCATTTCAATTCCATCCTATTATACAGCAATGCTAGTGCCACACCCACAACTTGATTTAGCATTGGGGTTTTCTACTACGAGACTGCTGCTTACAAAGTCGCTCTTGTAGTCGATAGTGCTGCCAAATAAATAAAGCAAGCTAGTGCAATCTACTATTAATTTTTTTTCGTTGTTCAAATCAATAAATTCATCTCTCTTGGGATCACCATTCTTTTCATATAAATCTTGATCAGCTGGTTCCCAAAAATATTCAAATCCGGCACATCCGCCACCTTTTAATCCGAAAACTAGATAGGGTTTTTCCATCTGTTCAAGGACTTTTACTATATGATTCTTTGCTGATTCGGTTATTTTTATCATAATGATATTTATTCTAAGAGCAGGGAAAGATTTTTTTTACCACACGATATTTAGCACTAAATAAAATGCCTAAAAGGAGAAGATAAATGGAAACTATCATAGGTGTAATAGCAGTAGCAGTAGCAGGATATGTCCTGTATAAAATGGTTACTAAGAAAGAAACAGTGCAGGAAGCTCTTGCCGAAGTAAAGACAGAAGCCAAGGCAGAAGTAGCTAAGGTTGAAGAAGCAGCTAAGACAGCCGTCGTAGCAGAAGTAGCTAAGGTTGAAGAAGTCGCAGTTGCTGAAGTCAAGAAGGCAGCTACTAAGGTCAAGACTGCTGTAGCTAAGGAAAAGAAAGCGGTTAAGGTTAAGGCTGAAGAAGTCGTAGCTGCTGTTAAGAAGGGCGGACGTCCTAAGAAGTCAGCTTAATATACTCTTCGTATATCTTCCTACTAGCTAGGTTTTTCGCTTTAGATTCGCACATAATATCAAATTGATCTAGAAACTCAAGAGCCCACTGATTAACTGCTGTGTTCCAGTAGTAGTCAGAATGGGCTCTTAATTTTTGTTTCTTGTATCCCTCAGCCAACAGCTGAGACATATCTGGACGATCGATTAATGAATGCCCAACCAAGTCAGTCTCACGGCTGACACTAAAATGTAGAGTAGGCCTGACACCGCGCCAACTGTCCAAAACCCTTCTCGTGCGGTCATCTTTGTGTTGAATGTATTCCCCTGTCTTGATCCAATGATGGTGGATATCAAGAACGATAGGAACGACATCACTAATAGCGAGACAATCATCAAGTCCATGTGTATTTTCCTCGTTTTCGATCGTTATGGTATTGCGGGCCTCGGGACTCAATCGGCCTAATACCTTGCGTATACCTTCGTGACCTTGCCTGCCGGCGATATGCACATTACATTTAAAATCTTGGAATTTCTGGCCATAGCCCATCCAACGTATCATATCTACATGATATTCAAACTCTTCTATTGAGCGTTCAACAACATCTTCTCGATCACTTGCAAGAACAGTAAATTGGCCAGGATGAAAAGACAGACGTACATCATTGTGTCTGCTGATTTCTCCAATCCGTTTAAATCCTCGCTCTGCATATGTTTTAACGTCTGTTCTATGCCAAAAGTAATTCCAACTAGGCTCAGTATAGACAGGAAGAATATCGCTGCCAAGACGCACCATCCTAAAATGCTCATCTAATCCTCCAACTTTCTTTACAAGATTATGTACTGCATCGATGTTATGGGTCATGAGATCCCATAACTTTTGTTCAGCTACTTCTTTAGTTTGGCGCTTAAGCCAAGCTACAGTAGTTGTGCTATTATTGAGTTCTGGTACACTAATGATACCTTTAGGTCCTAGTTCAGACCATTTACAAGCGAAACCTATGCGTTTAATCATAGCATTATAATAGCACAATTAAAATATATGTCAAGCAAATAGATCTTCATTCCATTCACGATGTCCTTCACGGAAAGCCATATTAGCCTGTGTCTCACGTACTTCGACACGATAGCACCAAAGACGTTGTTCTAACCTTGCGTTAAACATTTTTTAATCCTATTCTACTATAACCTAACTTTGACTTGAGTTCCCTGCTTTTCTTCTCTGGTTTCCACGCTCTTGGATCAACTGTTTCACCTGTGAGTTCATAACGAAAGTCTGGATCGTAGACCATATATCCCAACTTGTTCCATTTGATTACTCCGTTGTCAAATAGAAAGATACAACCACGACACATACAGAAACTGGCACCGTTATCGCTCATCACATTGCCATTCACTGTGCCAACATATTTGACGACATTACCTTTGTGCATTTCTCTAAGTGCTTCGTAGTAGTCAATCATTTTTCAACTCCAAAAACAAACTTGATACGGTTGGCAACAACCTTGCCATCATACTGTGTATCGTTAGCAACATCTAAACATTCGTTGATGATTAGTTCAGCAAACTTAGCCAAACGGATCTTGTCCCATTCTTGAATTTTGAATCCGTCTTCGGGATCAAATTGATATGTCTTATCAGCAGACAAGTTAGCCTGTTCAGTAAGTTGTTTTATCTTCTGTTCGTTCATAGGTAATAATATTCCTTGTTGGCTGGGTCTTTCAATCTACTATGTAGTTTGTATTCTGATATGTTTAATTCTAACATAGCCTGTTTAAGAGTGTCAAATGTTCTGGACTCGGCAACAATCTTTCTTGCCCTACCATTTTCACTACCAGCACATTTGCCTTTTCTGCCACGACTACTATTCTCAAACACTGCTTTACGCTTTTCTTCTGTCCAGTTTGCTCTTGTTTCTAGAGCCTTCAGTCTTGCTAATGCTTCTGTTTCGGGGTCACGATTCTCTACCCCTTTACGGGCTACTTCTTTCCTGCGTTCAGAACCCATACGCTCTTTACCTAAACGGGCACTACGCTTTCTATCTTCTGGGTCACGAGCCTTTACACCCTCTACCATCTTGGGTATATTGTTTCGCAACTTCTCTTTTAATTGCCGACCCTCTTCGGTCTGATACCATTCTTTAGTTTTGCTATGGACATTATCTAATAATGCTTTCTTTTCTTCTTCTGTCCTATTTGCCCAGACTTGTTTGATTTGATTACTAAATTCCTGACGGCGTTCTTCTGTCCAACCCGCTTTAGTATCTCCACCTATTACATCTTTGGCTACATTATAGAAGTTATCTGAATAGTAAGCATTGACTTTATCTAAATGTAACTTTTCACGCTCTAATAGATACTTTCTATCTTCAACTTCAACATACTCAAGAATGGTTCGTGTAAAGTTTTCTATCCCGTGCTTCTTTATAGCTCTTTGAAAAACTTTACCAGACCCGATATAGCCATCTTCTGTTGTTCCGGCGTGTGAACCAATATACTTTTTACCGTTAAGCATATTGGTCCATTCGTAAATAAATCCATAATACATAGTTCGTCCTTTGCTACTAACTATGTATTTATGCAAACTTACTCAAAACCTTCAAATAAGTCCTCGTTCCATTCACGATGACCTTCTCTAAATGCCATATTTGACTGGGTTTCACGGACTTCGACTCTATAGCACCAAAGTCTCTGTGCTTCACCGGGCCCCCACATATCTGGAATATAGACAGCATTTACATATTTGTAAAGCATATCGCTTAATCCCTCGCAACCTAATTTAGGCAGGATAGTGAGTTTAGCCATCTTCTTTTCTTGTAGAAGTTTGTATGTTTCAAGTTCCGGGTCATCAGAACTGACCAGAAGGGTATGGTCAAATTTGTCTTCTAAGAATCGCTTCAATTCTTTTAGTCCACCATAATCAGCAGCCCAGTTGCGCACGTCTAGATCATTAGTACCAAAATAGAACTTCATGCTAAAACTGTATCCGTGGATTAGATTACAGTGGCTATCTGCCCTCCATTGCCTGTAAGCGCAAGGAAAAGCGTCGTGATATTCTTTAGTGCTAGTATATTTGTAAGTAACTGGAATCATGCTTATCTCCTATGTTTATATTAGCATAGGCTGCAGAATTTGTAAAGCGGGAATGAAGCCAAGAGCCGCTGTAGTATTTAATTATAATAACATGGTTTTGAGCACAAGTCAATTTTTAAGATCTTTGATATTTTCTTTAAATGATTTAACTTCTTGGATGATATCTTGCAAGTTTACTTTGGATTTTTCTAATACACTGGCGATAAGCATTATGGTCCATATAACCCAGAACCACCAAGTGACAAAAAAGATAAAAGCTAGAGATAGCAGAGAATCTATTATTAAAGGCCAATCTCTAAAACCAACAGCATATAGTATAGCTACTACGATAGCTATTATTAATGGTATGACTTTAGCAAAGGTCTGCCATAGAGTGGCTTGATAAAAAATAAATTTTGGATCCATCGGAAATTATTCAACTCCAATTTGTCCAAAACTCCTCCATATACCTGGTGTACCGTCAGTTACGCATATCCAACCCACATACCCAGTTTCTACAGGATTTGAATTCCATACTATGTCTCCCTTTTTAAAGGATCCCGAAGATGGAACAGTCACTCCCACAGCGAATAATCTATTAGCAAATCTAAAATTACCCGATGTTTCAAAATTTACATCAGAACTTATGTTCTGTATGCCTACTGCCAGCGTACCATTTACTACTACATCTGTAGTAGGAACTTCTTTCGTACCGAATGAGATATTCTTTGTAGAGATGCTGACATTCTGCAGGGTATTTCCCATAGAAACACTATTGGTATTGATAACAGTCCCGTCGGTTATAGTTAGCACACCCTTATCAACTGAAATAGTTCCTGCTAAATTAGTAGCACCTGCTACATCCAAGCTAACAAGAGTTCCTAGACGTGTTAGATTGCTCTGTGTTACAGTTGGACCTAGGCTATTGACTGATACTACAGGAAATCCTGCTATTAAATAGCTCTTGGTATTTTCTAGATTGATATGTTCTGTGCTATAGAAACTGTCAGGATTTGCACTCAATATAAATTGTTTAGCTGTGGTGTTGTTACTAGTAAACAGTATACCCATACCGTAATTACTACCACCGTCTGGTGCTTTAAATTCTAATGGACTATTGTTGTTATCAGCTTGATCAACAACTAACTGTCGCACAAACAAGCGTCCTTGTATTTCTACATCTGCATTCTGTGCTACCGGATGTCCAATTACTATCTTACCAGTCCTTGAGATATTCATACGCACTACATTATCAGTAACGATAGCTAGATCGTTGCTAGTGAATGTTCCAACGTGTGCGATTCCGTCTGCTAGGCTACCAATTACGATCTCTACACCATTTTCAGCTACGCTTAGTGCAGCATTGGGTGCATCAGTACCGATACCAATCCTATCAGTAGCATCATTATAAAATATATGATCTGCTACATTTAGGCTTCCGCTTACCTGTAGATTTTTTAAGATTCCAACTTTTGTTAACTTAGAATCAGTTATAGCTGATCCCAATGCTTTTGAATTTAAAACTTCTATCCCATCTATTAAGTAACTGTTTCCAGTTAACAGATCGATATCTACAACCGAAAACAGTCTACTTGGATTATCCTTGTATAGTAGAGAATTAGTTTGATTGTTTTGGAACCCGATTGATGCCATTTTGACATTCCTTTTCTTTATTAGTTATTTATTCGGATTCCAGAACAACTTTAACTAAAGGTTTTTAACAACACGATATCTGCGTTGATCCTTCCATTCATTTTGATTTCTACACCATTGATAGTTTCATAGAGTTTGCGCATCTTGGTTTTTGGCAAGCTCTTCACATCTCGGAAGAACTCCTCTGGTTTGCGTACGGTCCTAGCAACACTCTTTGCTTCGTTGTAGTTGATGATCGTTGTGCCTTTGATGCTGAGCGCTGCTGTATCGCTAGCCACATATACACCCAACTTGCGTGTTTTGGTATTGAACACCCAAAGTTCCATAGATTGTAGCGCTTCTTCGGGTTTGATACTAACCAACTTGTAGCGATCATCGCTTTCTTTGAATTTCAACTTAGCAACCAATTTTTCCTTGCTTGGTGCTTTCTTGGCACGTGTCTTGCGGGACACTTTGGCTTTCTGCAGGATCATATCGCAAGCTGCGATGATCTCTGTTAGTGCTGCTTGCATATTCTTCTGCTGTGCTTTTGTATAGCAGCTATAACCGTCTACAAGCTGCGTGTAAGCGTCTGTCTTGTCTTTAGTGCTGCTTAGTAGCTCGTCGTAGTCTTGCTTGCTGTAGGCGTATTGCTCGCGGATTAAACGTGCGTGTGCTTGGTTGACTTCTTGGCTCTTAAAGTGGTTGAGTACATTGAAGCCCTTAGGATCAAAGTTTTCCGGATTTTTGATGAATCCTTCCAACCATTCCTCAATAGCTTCTAGATGCACATACGTAGCTTCACGGATGCGCTCTTGGATGCTGGGTTGATGGGTATTAACAGAATTTTTATCAGCTGCTGTTTTCTTATCTACCAGCGCTTGTCCTTTAATAATCTGCCCGGCGAGCTCATTGCGCACCCATTTGCCCGAATCCTGATGTTCCATATCGTCTCGGTTCTCAGGCATACCGCGCAAAAACATCGTAGCCAATGCAGCAGCAGTGATAGTCATGTGGCTATCTGGGATTTCCTTAACAGCACGGATATCCTCTTTAGTATACCCAGCAGTAGCCATCCACTTGAAGAGGTTTGGAGCAAGGTCCTTATAAGTGTTAAAATAATTATAATAGTAAAGCCCGCGATGCTTTTCTTTCCAATATCTCTCAGTACTCCACTTTTCCCAACCTTCCCAAGTCGGTTCGGGGCCTGTGTACTTTTCATCTAGGAAAAGTGGATTGCGGGCTTTAGGTGCTTTCTTGGCCCTCGGCGTTAGATTGATTTTGCCGGTATCTTTCTTTTTGGTTGCTGCTTTTGCCATCGTCTGCTCCTCTGCTATATGATCAGTATATAGTAGTTTATCGCAAAGTCAAGTTTTTATATTGGTGCTTAATCCAAAAAAAATGGGAGCCAAAAGCTCCCATTTTTAATTAGTTAGATATTTTCTTCTTTTTAACTGGTTTCTTAACCACAGGCTTTTTTTCTACTTTCTTTGCAAGAGGTGCGCTCTTTGGACGTACCTTGATATCCTTGCAAACTTCCTTGCCCTTCTTAATGTGGCAAACGTGCTTAGTAGCAGGCTCAGCTGCAACGGCTGGAGCAGAAACAGAAACACTAGCAACAAAAGCTAAAGCACTTACAATCATAAGTATCTTCTTCATCTTTTCTTCCTTCTTTTTAATGGTGGGCGGTGAGGGTTTCGAACCCCCGACCCTCTCGGTGTAAACGAGATGCTCTAACCAGCTGAGCTAGCCGCCCGCAGCGCAGCGGGGCCGCGCCGGACACCAGAT